>Ga0209169_10000026_pt1 | contig 85237 bp, 73 predicted proteins | sample HubBroMetageWRM4_FD_188346 | JGI IMG/M metagenome (GOLD analysis project Ga0209169, IMG submission 188346) | Warmed soil microbial communities from the Hubbard Brook experimental Forest, New Hampshire - Hubbard Brook CCASE Soil Metagenome WRM 4... | ecosystem: Environmental > Terrestrial > Soil...
GATGACAAACCCGTGGCGGGCGTCGATGACCTGCATCGCTTATTGACCGATGCGCAGGTCGGAGCGCGGTGCGCTTTGACCGTTATTCGGCATACGGAGAGGCTGATTCTGGAGATATTTCCCGAAGAGGCACGCTAAAAAATTAAATTCTCATCGTAGTCCATGTGTGCTCCCTATCGCATTGCATACACAGGATTTCGTGTGTTAGCTTCGATTCGGAGAGTTCTGCTTGCGACACACTGTTCCGGCTGGGATGGACCGCAAGGAAACTGACGTTTACCTGCGGCTCGATCCGGCGCGTCTTCCCCAGCATATCGCCATCATCATGGACGGAAACGGGCGCTGGGCCCGGCGCCGGCACATGCCGCGTGTGGCCGGACATCGCGCCGGTGTTATCGCCGTGCGGTCGACGATCGAAACTGCGGCTCGCATCGGAATTCCTTCGCTGACGCTCTACGCCTTCTCCGAGGAAAACTGGAAGAAGCGTCCGAAAACGGAAGTCGATTTTCTGATGCGCCTTTTGTGCCGCTATCTCAAAGCGGAGGTCAAGACTTTCGCCGCCAACAACATCCGCTTGAAATACATTGGACGTCAGCACGAGTTACCGGAGTTGGTGCAGCGCGAGATGGCGGAAGCGAGTTATGCTACCTCAAAAAATACTGGGATGCTCCTGACGCTGGCGCTGAATTACAGCGCGCGCAGCGAGATTGTCGATGCCTTCCGCTCGCTGGCTGAAGTTGCATCCCGCAATGGTGGCCTCGATCACATGCAAGTCGACGAGCAGGCGATCAGTGAGCATCTCTACACTCGTGGATTGCCCGATCCCGACTTAGTAATTCGCACCAGCGGCGAGATGCGGCTGAGTAACTTCCTGCTCTGGCAGCTGGCTTATGCCGAGATCTATGTGACACCAACATTGTGGCCGGATTTCCGTGGTATGCAACTGCTTGAGAGTATTGAGGAATATCAAAAGCGCGACCGCCGTTATGGTGGGCTGGGTCAGGATAACGGACACGCGTCGCACCGTTCGCACGCCGAGGCGAAGCGTTGATCATCCGAAGAATGATATCCAGGATCATAACTTGGCAAAGCCTGATGCCGTTCCAATTCCCTCAATTTCAATTTCGGTTTCAATGATCAAGCGTATCGCGACCGCCGTCGTTCTGATTCCCCTGGTGCTGCTGCTGGTGCTGAAGGCGCCCCTTTACGTGCTGGCCTTGGTGGCCGGAGCGGTCGCTGTGCTGGCCATCGCCGAGTTCCTGAAGCTGGTAACGCCCTACGGAATCTCGCCCCTGAATCTCGCGACCTATGCCTTCGCTGCGATCTTTTTTGTATTTGTGATTCTGGCCTCCATGAATCGCACGCCGGAAGACGAAACGACAGCCATGCTCTACGGAATCGCGGTAGCAGCAGCGCTCGCACCGTTTGTGTTTCTAACTGCAGCCATGCGCCGATCCGACTTAAGAACCAGCTACCCTGCTGCGGCAGCTTCGTCGTTTGCGTTTGCCTATATTGCGATCCCGATGGCACTGCTAGTCGAGATCCGCGAACAACCCGCTGGAGCGATCTGGACCATCTATACTCTGCTCGCCGTTTGGGCGGGAGATATCTTCGCGTACTTCGTAGGTAAATCGCTGGGGCGTCACCGCATGTCGCCGCGCATTAGTCCGAAGAAGACTTGGGAGGGCGCGGTGGCGTCGATTCTGGCCAGTGTAATCATCGGTACACTCTGGTTCCGATATGCGCCCGGAATCAGTTCTGCTTTGCTTCGAATCGGGTTGATCGACCGCCGCGATGGCATGTTCGGCTTGGAGCAGCCGAAACTCTGGCCCATCATTCTGCTATCGGCGCTGGTCAACATTGCGGCGCAGCTTGGCGATCTGGTGGAGTCGCTGATCAAGCGCGGCGCGGGAGTAAAAGATTCGGGCACGATTCTCCCCGGCCACGGAGGCATGCTCGACCGCATCGACGCCATGCTGTTCGCGGTGCCGGTGGTTTGGGCTTATGGAGCTTGGCGGCTACTGCAATAGCAAAAGAATCTTTCGACACCCATCCCGTACAATAGAAGAGCCGTCACGCATGAAACGCATCGCCATTCTGGGTTCCACCGGATCGATCGGCCGCAGCACTTTAAGCGTGGTCGAGAGCTATCCTGACCGGTTCGAGGTCGCGACGCTGGCCGCCGGCAACAATACCGAGCTTGCTTTTGAGCAGGCGGTGCGCTGGAAGCCGCGAGTGGTGTCTTTAGCGGATGAAGGCGCTGCGCAAGCATTGCAGACCAGGCTCCGGCAGGCAGGTTTTGGCGAAATTGAAGTTGTGCATGGTTCGGCGGGCACGGTTCGGGTCGCGACCCATCCTAAGGTGGATTTCGTGGTGAGCGCCATCGTCGGCGTCTCTGGGCTGGAGGCGACTTACGAAGCGGTTCGCGCGGGCAAAACGGTTGGCCTCGCGAATAAGGAATGTCTGGTAGTTGCGGGCGAGTTGATCACTGCTGAGGCCCGGAAACAAGGCAAGCCGCTGCTGCCGATTGATAGCGAACATAATGCCGTCCATCAGTGCCTGCGGGGCGGCCGAATGGACGAAGTTGAGCGGATTTGGTTGACCGCCTCGGGCGGCCCGTTTCTGAAAACGCCGAAGTCGGAATTTGCCTCAATTACGGTGCAACAGGCGCTCAATCATCCCACTTGGAAGATGGGAAAAAGGATCACCATCGACTCCGCCACATTGATGAATAAGGGGTTCGAGGTAATCGAGGCCTGCCGGCTATTTAACGTCCCTTCCGAGCGCGTGCAAGTGGTTGTGCATCCGCAATCTACGATCCATTCGCTGGTCGAATTTGTGGATGGCAGCATACTTGCACAAATCTCAGTGACCGACATGCGTCTGCCCATTTTGTATGCGCTGACGTATCCGGAGCGGATCCCTTCGGATCTGCGCTTCTCGATCATGGACTTACGGCATCTGGATTTCTCGCCCCCGGATATGGCTAAATTCCCTTGTCTGCGTTTAGCTTACGAAGCCGCGGCCGCAGGAGGAGCAAAGACCATCGCTCTGAACGCGGCCGATGAGGTCGCGGTGGCGGCGTTTCTGGAAGAGCAGATCGGATTCGAGGAGATTCCGCGGGTCATTGAAGAAGTAATGGCTGCAACGCCAGCCGGACATTTGGAATCTATACAAAAGGTGCTTACGTTGGATGCCGAGGCCCGCCTTTTGGCAAGACAAATTGTGCATCAGTGTCGTCAAAAGGGATCGCCCATCAGGGCCATTTCGTAACCGTAATTATGGGGTTAATCTAGGGAATTATGCCGCAACTCTTGTCTATTCTTCATACCATTTGGGATATGGCGATCGTGCTCGGATTCATGATTTTGATCCATGAGTTCGGCCATTATGCTGCCGCCAAGTATTTCGGCGTCCGGGTAGAAGTGTTTTCTATCGGCTTTGGCAAACGCCTGCTGGGCTTTACAAAAGGTGAGACCGACTATCGCATCAGCGCAATTCCGCTCGGTGGTTACGTGAAGATGTCCGGCGAAAATCCCATGGATGACCGCTCGGACGATCCTGGCGAATTTCTGAACCATCCACGCTGGCAGCGCTTCGTCATTGCCATCGCTGGGCCGGCGATGAATATCATACTGGCCATTGCTTTACTGACTGGCGTCTATATGGCGCATTACGAATACCCCGCTTTTCTCGATGACCCGGCTGTGGTGGGCTGGGTAAATCCCAACACTCCCGCAGAAAAGGCAGGCATCCAGAAAGGCGACAAAATTGTGCGCGTCGAGGATGTCGACAATCCAACTTGGGAACAAGTGGATGTTAAGGATGCCCTCAGCCCGAATCAACCTCTGAAATTTGGCATTGAGCGCGACGGCAAGGTCATGGAGAAGACCGTGGTTCCGGAGCCATTTGGACCGAATCAATATGGCTCTGTGGGTTGGGCTCCGCAACAATCCAGCGTCACTTTGACACTCGTCGAACCCGGGATGCCTGCCCAAAAGGCAGGAATCAAGGTTGGAGATCAGATTCTCAGCGCGAACGGGCAGAACATTCCCGTGGTAGAGGCGCTAATCCAAATGTTGAACCACACCAAGGATCAGCCGCTGCAAATGGTGGTCCTCCGCGACGGCCAGAAACTGAGCTTCACTGTGAAGCCAGTACTTGATCAGGGAGCGTCTGGGCAGGAACCTGCCTACCGGATCGGCGTCTCCAGCGTCCTCACCAAGGTGGTGAAACTCAATTTCTCGGACGCTCTGCAACGATCATTATCCGATAACAAAAGAAGCTCTTTCCTGATTCTCGAATTGTTGCAAAAGATGGTACGCCGCAAGGTTTCCATGCGTCAGGTCGATGGTCCAATTGGAATCGGAAGCGCCGTTGGCCAAGCCGCCCGTGAGGAGGGCTGGACTCCGCTGCTCTTAATCACGGCCGCCATCAGCTTGAACCTGGGCATTATGAACCTGCTGCCGATTCCTATCCTGGACGGCGGCGTGATCCTGCTGCTCTTTATTGAGACCCTCATGCAGAAAGAAATCAGTCTGCCCATCAAAGAGCGCATCTACCAGGCGGCTTTCGTATTTCTGGTGCTCTTTGCCGTGATGGTGATTTACAACGACCTCGTCAAAACATTGCCTGGCCTGACCAGGATGCCGTAGCTAGGATGCCGTACTAAAAGTTGTGTGGCGCGGACACTCTTGCCCGCGTGCGTGCTCAACTTCTATTCGAGGTCGCCGCGTCGGTTGCGCGAAGTTTCGAGAGTTTCTCTCGCTTCCGGGGACCGGTTCATAACCTCCGTACCCTTGTCTTCCCTGATTTCGCGCGGTAGTGTCGTGCTATACGCACAGACGACACTCTTCTCGTCAGCAAGCGCCGAAAACGATGGATTGGCAATCATGATATCCACGATCTCACCGTATCCCATGCGGTCCACGGTCACGCAGCAAGACGGCGTCCTGCGCATTTCCATTCCCGCGGCCAAGAATACGCTGGCAATTTTGTTTGCATCGTTTTGGTTGTGTATATGGACGATCGCCGGGATCTCAGTCGCGCAGCAATGGATTGGCAAGGGAGGGTCAGCACACCCTTTTTTCACGCCGAAAGTTGGACACTATCACCACGTTGGACCTGGCAGTGCAGCACAGCCGCCAAGTTCGTTGGACTCATCAAAAGGCTTCTGGATGTGTGGCTGGGCTGTTGGAGAAATTCTGGTCGCGTTCTGGCTTGGCCGAATGCTGGGAGGCCGCGACATATTCCAAACCGCCAACGGGACGTCTACGATTCGAAGAGAGATCTTCGGATTGCGGCTTTCGTTGAAACAGTACACACTGCAGGAAATGCGTAACCTGCGATATCAGCCAGGCACGAGGTCTCCCAATAGCGAGAGGCCCAGCGGCATCGCGTTCGACTATGGATCCAGAACCGTCTTCTTTGGAGACGGCGCCGATGAGACCGAGGCGAATCAGTTGATCGAGATGATCCTATCTAGGCAAACAGGCAGGCAAGCATCCAACAATAACAATAAAGATCGCTCCCAGTCGCACGGGCAGGCTGCGGCATCCGCCTCATCCCCGTTCTGGCGGGGAAACTGAAAGCTTGCCCGGGATGCGCATGGTAAAATAGAGCTTCCGACATGGCCGAAATCCAGCGCAGAAAATCTTTTACCGCCGTAATCGGCGGTGTCCGGGTGGGCGGCACTGCACCAGTAATGGTGCAGTCCATGACCAATACCGACACGGCGGATATTCCCGGCACCATCAAGCAGGTTGCGGCGCTGGCTCGCGCTGGCAGCGAAGTCGTCCGCGTCACTGTCAACAACGACGATGCTGCCAAAGCTATCCCTCATATCGTTGAAGGGCTCGACAAGCAGGGCGTTCGGGTTCCGATCATCGGCGACTTCCATTACAACGGGCATCTGCTGCTCACGAAATATCCGGGCTGCGCCGAGGGACTGGCCAAATACCGCATCAATCCCGGCAACGCAAGCATCGGACGCAAGAACGACGACAACTTCCGCACCATGATCGAGGTTGCGGCGAAGCACCAGAAGCCTGTGCGCATCGGCGTGAACTGGGGATCGCTCGATCAAGCCCTTCTGACCAAAATGATGGACGAGAATTCGCGGCTGGCAGAACCGAAGGACGCCCGCGAAGTGACCATGGAAGCGATCGTCGCCAGCGCGCTCACATCCGCAAAGATGGCTGAGCAATACGGATTGCGCTCTGACCAGATCATCCTCAGCGCGAAGGTCAGCGGCGTGCAGGATCTGATCGATGTCTACCGCATGCTCGCTTCGCGCTGCGAATATCCGCTACATCTGGGACTCACCGAAGCTGGCATGGGCGCCAAAGGCATTGTCGCTTCGAGCGCGGCGCTGGCCGTGTTGTTGCAGGAAGGCATCGGCGACACGATTCGCGTTTCGCTTACACCTGCGCCGGGAGGCGATCGCACCGAAGAAGTTCGCGTTGCGCAACAGATTCTGCAGTCGCTCGGCATTCGCAGTTTCACTCCGCAGGTCACCGCTTGCCCCGGATGCGGTCGGACGACCAGCACCTTCTTTCAGGAGATGGCCGAGCAGATCCAGACTTATCTGCGCGAGCAAATGCCGGTCTGGAAAGAGACGCACACCGGCGTCGAAGAGATGAAAGTTGCTGTGATGGGCTGCGTCGTCAACGGTCCCGGAGAATCAAAACACGCCAGTCTTGGCATTTCGCTGCCCGGGACATTTGAAGAACCGAAGGCTCCGGTGTACGTCGATGGTCGCCTGTTCACCACACTCAAAGGCGACAAGATCGTTGCCGAGTTCATCAAGATTCTCGACGACTATGTCGAGTCGCACTACGCCGCCCGAGAAAAAGAAGAGGTTGGCGCGCGGGGCTAAGAGGTTCCGACGTCGACCATTATCATCCTGAGCGAAGCGAAGGACCTCATGTTCCACCGCTACCTCCAACGGCTCTCGTCATGATCACGCGAATCTGGCACGGCACGACTCCCGCCGCTAAGAGCGATGAGTACCTCAACCTGATGCGTACTGTCGCCATTCCCGATTATCGTTCGACGCCAGGCAACCAGGGAGCTTACGCACTTCGGCGCATCGAAGGCAAAACAGCACATTTCCTGATGGTCACCTTTTGGGAATCTGAGGAGGCAATCCGTGCCTTTGCCGGAAATGATATCAGCGTGGCAAAGTATTACGACTTCGACAAGAATTTTCTTCTCGAGATGGAGCCGTCCTCAACGCACTACGAAATGTACGATCGGTAAACCGTACTCCGGCCTATACCGAGCGAAGTTACCTCTGTTTCGAAGCCTTGCGAAATGCCCCGACTTCTATCGCGCGAGTCGGGGCACCTGAAGATCCAGCTATCTTCCCAACCCCTTCGCCATCGCCTTCACCATGGAGGCGTGGGCGTCATCGTCTTTGAAGGCCCAGAAGAAAGCTCCTCCCAGCCCTCCTGGGACGCGCGTGTTCACATAGGCCATTTTGAATAGCGCCGTGTTCGTTGTGTCATACGTCCAGAAAGTCTGCGTGTCGGGGCTGTAGATCCACTGCGCGATGCTTATTTTATCGAGATAGTGAGTGAATCCAGTTTGCGTTTGCAGCGTGCCATAGGTCGCCTGACCGTTCGTCTCAAGAACATCGCCAGCCGGCGACGGCGCTGGGCCCGTTGAACTCTGGTATAGGCCGTGATTTATATCGGGGACACCGGTCCATCCATAGCCATAGAACGGCACGCCGACGAGTAACTTGCCCGCTGGCACTCCACCCGCGAGATAGGCTGCGATCGTATCCTCTATGTCGTAACCCTGCCCATAAGTCGGATCCTCCGGGCTGTCGTAGAGCGGTGAAGCGTGGTTAGTGGTGGATTCCCAGGTTCCATGCATGTCATAACTCTGCACATTGAGGAAATCGAGTTGTCTGCCGGCAGCGCCCAGTTCGATATTGGAATAATTCTGCGAGCCCGCGGGCGCGAAAATGGAGAGTTGATATTGAGTGTTATTGGCAGCGCCCAGCGCCTTAAGTTGCTTACGGAACTCCGCCAACAGAAGTGTGAAGTTGTGTTTGTCCGATGCAGTGGGAAATTCCCAGTCGATATCGAAGCCATCAAAAATACCCGCAGCGGAGATTCCCGGTGCGAGGTTGCCATTAATGAACAGGTCGATGCAAGAGGAAACAAGCTGAGCGCGCAGGCTTGCGGTGCTGGCTGCGTAGGAAAAGCCGGCCGCGTTCGTAGCAGAGGATCCGCCGAGAGAAATCAATATCTTCAAATCTGGATGAAGCTGCTTCAGTTGCTGGAGCGCTGCAAAATTTCCATAGAGTGGCCCAGGATAGGGTTTGTTCTTGATGACCGACGGAAGATATGGGGTTTGATAATCGGCCCAAGTATCCGCCAGTTGGCAGGTGGCGTCGGGAGGGCCTGAGGTTGGCGCGACATTTCCGAAGGCGTAGATCAAATGTGAGATATGGTTGGCGGCGCCGTTATCCTGCAAGTTAGCGATGTTGTAGTTAGCGCCGTAGATACTCCACTCCTCGAAGTAGCCGGCGAGAATTTTGCTTTGGGTCACATCTTGAGCGAGCGCGGAAACGCTGAATGCGATCATCGCTAAGATCACGGTTACTAAGTTGACGCAGACCACGCGAGAAAACATTTGCGAGAGACGAGTAGGGAAGAAGGATTTCATGGAAGCTACCTCCGCGGCGGAGTATAGACTGAATGTGACGGTATCAGCAACCGCTTCAAATAGTGGTGCTGACCGCATTTCTAGAGGGTATATATAGCACTTGGTTCGGCTTGCCGGCGTCAATGGGAAATCGCTGTTGCCGCACTTTTTGAGCATTGCCACGAATCGCTGGCGGAGAAAAAGCCATACGGTTGTTTCGGCATGCGAGAGTTGGTTCGTCGCTGTCTGGGTGCGTATATATAGCGGGGCGCTTTTCATAGGGCGTTGTATCGATCGAGAAAGAGCTGATGCTATGAAGATTGTGATCCTCGGCGGCACTGGACAGGTTGGTACGCTCCTGGCGCGTGCATTCCACAAGGACGGTCACGAAGTTGTTATTTTTGGCCGACGATTGCCGATGCCTGCACCATGGCGCGTGGAGAAATGGAGTCTTGAAACAGTCGAAGCGTGGGCCGATAAACTGGATGGCGCCGATGTCGTTATCAATCTTGCCGGCCGATCTGTCAATTGCCGGTACACGCCACAGAACCGACAGGAAATTCTCCAGTCCCGAGTCGAGTCTGTTCGCGCTGTAGGAGAGGCGATTGCGAATGCGAAGCGCCCACCACGAGTGTGGCTGCAGGCAAGTACGGCGACCATCTATGCCCATACTTATGATGCCCCTAACGACGAAACGTCGGGTGTGATTGGAGGCACCGAGCCGAATGTTCCCGATACCTGGCGATTCAGTATCGAGGTGGCTACTGCTTGGGAACGAGCCCTCGATGAGATTGCGGCGCGAAGAACTAGAAAAGTGAAGCTTCGCTCGGCAGTAATCTTGAGTCCCGATCGCGGGGGTATCTTCGATACCCTCCTGACACTGGTGCGACGAGGACTCGGAGGAACAAGTGGCGACGGTCGTCAGTACGTTTCGTGGATCCATGAGGCAGACTTCATACGTGCAACCTACTTCTTGATCGAGCGTGACGATATGGATGGCGTTGTAAATCTGGCTTCTCCGAATCCTGTGCCCAACCGCGAGTTTATGGCGAGCCTACGCCGAGCTTGGGGAACAACTATAGGTCTACCATCGAGCAAGTGGATGCTCGAAATCGGCGCTGTCATTTTGCGAACAGAAACCGAGCTTATTTTGAAGAGTCGGCGCGTTATCCCCGGCCGTCTGCTTCGTGAGGGATTCTCGTTCGTATATCCAGATTGGCCCGGCGCAGCTCGCGAATTGTGCAAGGAGTGGAGGGATGCAGCTGACGTGGAGGCGACTCAATAGCTCCTCAATAAGAATGGCTAATCTCAGTAGAGAAGAATCGCGACCCAGTACATTCCCGTTGGATACGCCGCATTGCGCGCATAACACGCCCCCACTGCAAATTGACGAACACCCGGGTCGCGCAGCAGCGGCAATGCCGTGTTCGGCAGGATCTCGGGACGACTCTGCGTATAGGTGATAATTTTTCGATTCTCGTAAGCGGTCGCGAGCAAATGAGCATTAGGCCGGCTTTCTCGCGCCAGCGAGCAGGCCGCTTCATCAAGCTTCGGTGGCGTGAGTTGGACCAACTCCGGAAGCCCTGCCTGCCGTCGCATCTCATCGACGGCGCGCCCCACTAATGTTTCGCTCTCGTGCGCGGAATAAGATGGCACCTCACGCGCAAAATCCTGCACTACATACAATTTTCCGTTACTCCAAATGGCCGCAAAGCCCGCAAGATTGAAGGTATGATCGAGTAGATTCTCGCGATGTGGAGCGGAGCGCATCAGTGCCGCGTTCACATTCGGAGCGCAATCGGCATAGGCGATGTTCTCTCCCGCGCGGTCGATTTTCAGGTCGCCATTTGCAGTTCCGTTCAGCGCGCCAACTTCAGCAATTCTTTGAAGTAAGGGAAGCTCACCGGGTAACTGATGTTCCAGGCGATCGCTCGCAATCATCCGTTGCGCATGGCTTCGAGCCGCTTCGCGCAGACTTTCATTGACGCGTAATGGTGGCACTCCGGCGAGCTCGCGGCTCTTGTTGGCCGCTTCCAGGAGTTCGTTCTCGGCGGCAGAGTCCTCGCCAGAAGAGGCTCCGGCCGCCGAGTTCGAGTGGGGGTTGGGCTGCTTGGTACTGATGTCGTTACTGCCTATTTTCTGAAAACTGCTGCGAGCGTCGGTGGCTGGCAGAGTCGGTTGCGCTGCGCATGGTCCTGCATGCATCGCAAGTACCGCGAATAAAACCGCCAGAGCCCGGATCATAATTGTTGTGGATGGCGTTGCGGCACGGGGATGGCCGGTAAACTTCCGCTTTCCATCTGTCACGCTAACCTCTAAAATTCAAGTCAGCCACTTACCATGGAGACCATACTGCTGGTTACCGTGCTCGTTGGAACCCTTGTCCTGCTTGGGTTCTCGGCTATTCTGTTGCGCCGCGTTTCGGCGGCCGCGCAAGTGGATGTAAAGACGGAAGTTGCAGCTCAGCTCGAAAGGTTCAATGGCACCCTTGGCCAAAAGATCAGTATCAGCACTGCCGACATGGCCAGTCGCCTGGAGCAGACTAAAGGGGACCTGCGCCAGCAGGTCACAGACCGCATCCAGCAAGGCTTTTCAGAGATTCGGAGTTCGGTCGAGCAGCAACTTGCCGCGGGAAGGGAAGAACAGAACCGGAGTTTGAGCGACGGCCGTAGCGAGATGACCTCTTCGCTTCTGCTCACAACACAGCAGCTCAAGAGCGAATTTCAAAGTCTGAATCAGCAGACTGCGCAGAGCCTCGACTCGATTCGCGATCGCGTGGACTCGAAGCTGATGGCGATCACCGAGCAGGTGCAGGTAAAACTTGATCAGAACATCAAGGAAGGATTTGCACAGTTCGAAAAAGTTCAGCAGCATTTGAAGAATGCAGAAGAGCAGCTCCGTGAAGTCGGAGCACTCGGCCATTCGATCAACGATCTGAACAATCTGCTCAAGCTTCCGCATCTCCGTGGCCAGTTCGGCGAAGCGAGCCTGGAGCGGCTGCTGGCAGACTTTCTGCCTGCGCATATGTTCGCGTTACAGGCGTCCCCGGGTGAAGGTGGAGGACGCGCCGATGCTGTCATCTATTTTCCCGATCGCAAGCTGCCGATTGATGCCAAGTTTCCACGGGAGCAAGTCATCGCTCTCTTCGAAAGCAATGACAAAGCTGAGATCGACCTGGCGCGCATAGCGTTAGTGCGGGTGATGAAGGCGGAGGCCAAGCGTATCCAGCAATATATTCAGCCGGAGAATGGGACGACGGAAATCGCCCTGATGTATTTGCCGAGCGAGACCTTATATATGGAGGTCATCCGCAATCGTGAATTGGGCGATTGGATGAACGAGCAGCATGTGTTTCCGGTCTCGCCTAACACCTTATTGATGACGCTGCACACGATTGCCCTGGTGCACAAATGGTACGAAGTCGGCGTCCGTTTTGAGAAGAGCCGCGCCGAACTGGCCAAAGCACAGAAGTCATTCGACTTTTTCCAAAATCAGTTTGAAAACGTCGGCAAGAACCTGAACAAGGCGCAGGAAGCGTTCGAAACCGCACAGAGACACCTGAAAAGTTATAGAGGAAAAGTGTCCGCGCTCAGCGGGCAAGAGCAATTGGAGTTGGAGACGTCGGCATCCGTATCAACATCAGATGAAAAGCCGCTGCCGCTGCTCGACAAGGCTAGTGCGTAATCCTCTGTAGTTCACGCGAAACTCTTAACCGCTGCGCTCATCCCTCTTTCGTAGGCGGCAATCAGCTTATCCATGGTGGCGTTGACTTGGTGGTCGATTTGTTTGCGCGACGGATCGGCGTCGAACCATGCGAGTGTCTGTCTAATTCCTTCTGCAAAAGTTGTGGTCGCGCAATAAGTCGGAACAAGCCGCTTAATCTTGGAGTTATCGAAGACCACGCTCACGGACTTATCTCCCGTAAGCGTTCCCAGCTTCTCAGGAATACACGCGCTAACAAAGTCAGAAGGAATGTGGATCAGTTTTGGTTCCACGCCGATGGCATCGCCCACGGTACGAAAGATCTGATCCCACGTCAGCACCTCGTCCGAGGTGATGTGAAAAGCGTGCCCGATGGCCTGCTGATGCCCGAGCAGCCCGACGAGTCCTTTGGCGAAATCTGTGTTGTGAGTGATCACCCAGAGCGATGAGCCATCTCCTGGCACAATGAGCTTTTGTCCCCGAATCATACGGTCGACAGCTGTATAGGATTTCTGCCAGCTGTTTAGCACGAGAGGGATTTGTGTTTCGCCATAAGTGAGCGAGGGTCGCACGATGGTGATGGGAAAGCCTTCTTCGCGATAAGCCCGCATCAGCCGTTCTTCACAGGCAATCTTGTTACGCGAATAATCCCAATATGGATTGGCGAGCGGAGTGGATTCGGTCATCAAATAGTGCGTCTGCGGCTTCTGATAGGCGCTGGTCGAACTGATGAATACGAACTGGCGCGTACGTCCGTGGAACAGCTTGAGATCGCGTTCGATGTCGGCCGTAGTGAACGCAATCCAATCGACTACCGCGTCGAATTCCTGCGACTCCTGCTGCAGCCGCTGCGGCAGGGTAGGGTCATTCACATCGGCAGTCAGAGTCTTAACGCCTGGGGGTAGCTTCGCCTCATGCTGGCCGCGGGTCAGCAGCGTCACGTCAATGCCGCGCTTGGCAGCCAGTGCGGTGCTTGCCATGCTGATGATTCCGGTACCACCGATGAAAAGAATTTTCATAGCAGACGATGTAAGCTAGGCAATTTCGCGAGCCGCGCGAGACGTGTTTCGCCGCGATGAGGATTCATGGCCATTCGCGTTTTTCACCTCCCAGATTCCGTCGAACTTAACGAAGTAGGGCTCCACTGAAATGTCAGGGAAGTTTGTAGTAAGAAGCTCTCCGGCGCGAAGAAGTTCGCTGCGGTGATGTTCGGCTTCGGCTGACTGGTCACCTTTGAAATGGGCAAGGCCACCGTAGGTCGCGCAGTCGGAGTGGCTCATCACCAGCACGCGTTTCGTTTGGTGCAAGCGAATTGACATGCGAACTTGTTCGAGGATGAAATCCTGTTCGAAATCGTTGCGCGGTGAGGCTAGAGTCTTGGCTCCTCCGGCGACGACGATCATATCGGCACGCTCGATGCCTTGCTTCTTCAGGAATTTTCGCACTACGGTACCGATGCGATGATCGAAGCAGCAGAGGACAGCAGCGTCGGCTACGTACGGCGCGGCTGGCGAATCGAAATGGAAAATTTTGCGCATAAGATGTCTGACGCGATTCTAAACTGTAACTGGCCGACGGGCGACTGGGTAACCTATGGCAGACAAAGCGCGGACTCCTGTCGCTCCACTAGCTTAAGCGCCGCGCTTAGCTTTGAGTTCAGTCAGCAACTGCTCAATCCGATCTTCTTTTTCCAGGGCGGCGATACGATCCTCCACATCGTCGGCCAGGAGTTGGACTTTGGCTTCGCCTAGGGCTTCTTCGCGAGCTACTTTTCTCTTCATGCGATCGAAGGTGGTCGACTTGCTGTTCGCGATCATGCCAGACTGCGCGTCTGTGGCTCGACTGGCGGCGCGGGCGCGGCGGTGCTGCGCTATCAGCAGATCGGCTTTGGCATTGGCCTCGGCCAGTTTCTGATCGAGATTGCGCAGAGCCGATTTTAGGTTCTCAACCTGGGCTTTCTGATCTTCGAGTTGTTGCGCGAAGTTGGCGCTCAGGTCGCGATAGCTTTCCACGCGGAGCAGAGATGCGCGGGCAAGGTCGTCGTGCTTTTTGTCGACGGCGAGTTCGGCTTTGCGCATCCACTCGTTAATCTTGTCGTCATTTTCAAGTTTCTTTTTTTCCAGCAGATGCTGATCGGCAATGGCAATCGCGACCTGAGTTTTGACCTGCAAGAGCTGGTTATGCATGTCGAGGATGACCTGCTTGATCATCTTTTCTGGCTCCTCGGCTTTATCGATCAGGTCGTTGAGGTTCGCCCGTACTAAAGTTGAAACGCGTTCGAGTAATGCCATATAACACCTCGTTTAATCTCAGTCGTGTTAGTCGTTAGTCGTTTGGCCTCTTGTTCCAGGTGCCGCCTACCACCGAGATCGCTATATAGGCCGCGATCCCGGCGACCACCCAGATGCCGATGTGGCCAGTCGCGGCACCGAGAGCCGCGCCCATGGCGGCTCCCAGGGCAACGGATAATCCAAGCGATCGGGCGTGATGAAGTTCTTCTTGCACGTTATACCTCCTAGATTCTGCCGTTTGTCGATAGTCGTTAGTCGTTCGCGATGCGCTGGCGGGACATGTATTTGCTAACGACCATCGACCAACGACCTGCCTTACTGATTTTCCTCCGGCTTTGGTGCTCTGTCGCCGATTTGCCGGACCTTACCTAACAACTCTCCCAGCGGCATGCCGGAGAGCGTTTCGAAAAGGGCGGGTACTTGCGCCGCCATTTTTGTGATGTCGCCGGTGATCTTGTTTAATCCGGCAGTGTCGCCGTTGCCGGTGGACACGATCGTGATCTTGTCTACATTCGCTAGCGGCGCGGCCAACGCTTTCACGATCTCCGGCAATCCCGTGATCAGTTTGTCGACGACCGCGGCTTGGTTGTATTCCTGATACGCTGCGGCTTTTACGTTCATGGCCTTTGCTTCGGCTTCACCCTTTTTGAAGATGATTTCGGCTTCGGCTTCTCCCTGAGCGCGGATGGCCGACGCTTGACCTTCGGCTTCAGCGATCAGGCGCTGCTTTTCGGCGGCAGCCAGGGTTTCGATGCGCTGACGTTCGATCTCGGCGCCTTTCAGCACCGTCGCGATGAGTTCCTTTTCGCGGCGGTTGATTTCGGCGTCCTGAACTTTAACCTGCCCTTCTTTTTCGACTTGCTGTACGCGCACGCTTTCGGCGATGACTTGCTGCTGCATCACGTTGGTTTGAATGTCGTAGGACTTGTCGGCCTGCGCCTGCTGCTTTTTCGTGACTTCGAGGTACTGCGCTTTCTTGACCTCGAGATCGCGCTGTGATTCCGCCTGCTTGGCTTGGGAGAGTGTTTCTGCCAGCACGCGTTCCTGATCGGCTTGCGCCTTTGCAACCGCCGCTTCGCGCGTTGCGATGGCGCGCCTGATGGCGGTGTCACGCTCGGCTTCAGCGGTAGCTACGTCGGCATCGCGTTTGATGCGGGCGACATCGGGCTTGCCCATATTGGTGATGTATTCGTTCTTGTCGCGGACCTCTTTTATCGTGAAGGAAATTACTTCGAGGCCCATCTTGTTCATATCGTCGGCGCAGGTCGCGCGCATGCGATCACCAACCATTTCTGGCTGCTTCACGATTTCTTCGACTGTGAGCTGTCCGATGATGCCGCGCAGATGCCCTTCCATCACAAGCCGGATCAGCCCTTCGCGCTCCTGGTCGCTTTTCGTCAGGAACTGCTCGGCCGCCGTGAGGATCGACTCCTTATCGGACTTCACCTTGATTTGCGCTACGGCTTCGACGGTGACGGCTACGCCTTGTTTGGTATAGAGATCCTGCTGCGGGGCTACGTCGAACGACATCAGTTCGAGCGAAAGGTCTTTGCAGTTTTCGACCATCGGAAAGATGACGGTGCCGTGCCCCTGGACTACGCGGGTTCCGCGAAAGCCGTAAACGATAAGCGCTTCATGTGGTCCCGCTTTGCGGTACAACCGGGCCAGCATGCTCATGAGGAACAAAGTCGCCAATACGACCAGTCCCGCGATGACCCAGATTTCAATTGCTATGCCGAACATATAGCCTCCTGAAAAATCGCTGCCGCGCATGCTCGCGCCGAGTGCGAGTGACTCGGCAGCGTGTTAGTGACTCATCACCCGGTCCAGATCACGCACGATGCGCGCGGGATCATCATGCCCAAGAAAAATGTCCCCGTTCAAAGTCTTGATGTGGACGACCTTGTTACCCCACACGTACGCGCGCGAGCTGCCGACCCCGCGAATGCCATAGCCGCGCAACACATTCCACGACTCCGGCTGATAGCTCTGAATCTGTCCCCGCGGAACTGAACGCAGACGAAAACCCAGGCTGCGAACCTCAACGCCGTGGCGCAGAAAACGATAATGAAATCCGCTCCAGGCAGCGACGATGGCGGCGAGCCCAATCAGCCCAATCAAAGCCATCGAAAAACGCAAGGCCGGCACCGCTACCGAGTACGCCGTAACTGCCGGCACGATGATGGCTGGAAGAATGACCAGGGCCACCCATCTTCCAGAGTGCGTTTCTTCAACCAGAAGATCAGAGCCGTCAGAGGGAAGCGGCGCTTCGCGTAGCGATCTAACATAAGCCGCGATCAGCGCGACAACGGCTATCGGGATCGCGATCAGCAAGGCCCCCGGAATAACGGGCGTACCATGCAGGTTGTAATTTACGATGCCGCGATTGATTTCGACCGTGAAGCCTACAACCAGAGCGCTAAGAGCCAGCATCCCCCACGAAAATGCATCGACGCTGCTGCGGACGATGTAAAACAACAAAGCAGTGAAAATCGTCAGCAGAAACGCGGTGAATCCCACGCCGAATTTGATGGCATCATTGGGCGACATCCAGCCATTAGCCTGACCGGCGGCATTGAAGTGTGTGGCTATGTGTGCTGGAAGTTGATTCCACACCTGGCGGTACTGGAGCGCGACCAGCGGCAGCGCGAGCCACAGAAACACGGTTGCGAGTTGAAAGATTCGACGGTTCATAAATGGTTCCTACCCGTTGGCCATCAGCTCTCTGTCAAGAGGTCTTAGCGACCAAGCGCTGTCCATTTGCTATTCCCCACTGACTTCCTCCCAGCGCTTTACGTAGGCGATGCCTTTCTCGTAGCGAGCGACCATAATTTCGGTACCTTTTCCCATGGCGTTGCCGTTTTCACTGCGCGCGCCACAGGTACGCCTGGTGCCTGCTTGCGAGTAGATGATCTCGCCGGTGCCGTTCTCACGGATCGGCATCGAGATTCTTCCCAGCACACCGACCATTTCGTAATCGGCGGCGTCCATGTTCTCCTCGTGCGAAATCAATACACGCGTCAGAAAAAGAAAAACAACGGCCGCACCGAAAAGTCCGGCGGCCATTGCGATCAGCAGGCCGAGCGCGAACCATAGGCTCGAGAAGCGCGTGATCAGAAAACCTGTTCCTCCAAACCAGGCGAGAAATGCCGTCAGTGTGACGAAGTTGAGTGGCGATATCTGTGCCTGGTGGTTCGTATGGGTGGGCGCTCCATTGGCGCTCCCGTGTGCCACCGGGGGATGTCCGGCTCCAACATGTCCATCCACGTGTGGAAAGTGCGGCAGATGCAGATGCCAGCGCATTCCTCCGCCAATGAACGAAATCGCGCTCAACAAGAAGCCGACAGCGAAACAGATCAGGTAAAAATCAGACCAGCTCATGTTGCCGGTCATATTCGCGATCATAAGTTTCGCCTCCTCGAAGCAGGCGCGGCGCCAATGGCACGACCCAGTTCCGGACGCAGCGCTTCGAACAGGCGATCTGCGAGCCCGGGCGTATTCAGGATTTCACCGAGAAGCAGCAGGCAGCGCCGTGTGTCCTTGTCCCGCGCGACTTTAATCAGAACTTCGCTTACCGCCGGGTCACTGGCAAAACGCTCCGAACCTTGCAGCAGCCAGACATCGAGCTGTCCCTCAGTGGTGCGCAGGTCGGAGACAAGCTCCGTGTGATACCCCTCCGGATCATCCACCAAAAAGCCGGGGTGCACCTTAAAAAATCGCGCAAGCACGGTCCGTGACGATTGCGTCATATGCGGACGCTTGCCGCGCTCGATCTGCGAAAGATACGACTGGCTGAGCTTCTTCCCCGTCTCGGCCTGAATTCCCTTCATCAACTCCTGCTGGGTGAGCGGACGATTCAAGCCGCGGAGGGAACCTTCGACCTCGCGCAGGTAACGGATTTTTTCTCCCAGCGTCATATATGCCAGATCGCAATAATATTATCGCAATATGGAATATTGTCAAGAACTGAATCACGCCTGTTTACAGGCGCTTATGCGATTTCCACCGGACTTGCGCCGAGCGTGCGAAGAAAAAGCCTCTGCCGGAGCGGAGGCTTGAAGGAGCGATGCAACTGGAACTGAGGCTGGTCGCGTTCTAATTGACGGTCAAAATCGTAGATCCTTGATGCGAGGCTCCGGTTCCGGCAGAACCGGTGACGATAATGTTGTAGTTTCCAGCCAGCGTACCGCCGGTGGGGTTGGCGCTGACGCTGGTCGAACCACAACTCGGCAGCAGCATGATGATGCCGACAACCAGGCCGAGGAGAGCTCCAATCAACCAGCGGCGACGCCTACGAGTAGCGCCCACACCCAGTCCCATCAGGCTCAGGCCTCCGATAGGGAGCCAAGTGGCGTAGAACGAGCTCCCGCTCCCATGAAGCAGGCTGCCGGTATTCACAGGGCGGGCCACGGTGGCTATGCTCAACACGGTGCTTCCGCAGCCGTTTCCTGAAAGTGTGACGGTCGTGGGGTTGAAGCTAGGAGTAGTGGCTGTAACCATCGAAGGCGACGTCGTCTCGCTCGGAGTGATGGTACCGCTGTACCCTTTCGTGGGTACGGTGGGACAAAATTGGACCTGAACCTGCGTCGGATTGCCAGCGTAAATGGAGTTCGGGTTCGGCTGTCCGACCTGTACGGTGAAGTCCACGACACTCACTTGCTGCGTGACAGAACTCTGCAGCGGACCATTATTCGCGCTGGCAGCGCCGGAGACAGCGATGGTGAGCGGTGGGGGTACGACTGTAGCCGATGGGGTCACGTCGACTTCAACCGTAGCGATACCACCCACCGCCAAGCTCGGAACAAAACAAGGAACGACTGATCCCTGCACTGGAGCGCAATTTCCCGTGCCGCTGGTGAGTTTGGCGGTAGGAGAACCGGTCAGCTGGGGCGTGGGGACTGTGCCGTAAAAGTTGACATTCGCTGCATTGTCGGGCCCGTTGTTGACGATGCTGAAAGTAAATGCAACTTGGGTTCCAGCCGCGACTGGGTTGGGCGACGGACTGGGGGGGGTGGTAGCCGCCGTGACCAGGAGTTTGCTGACCGAGCCAATTGTGCTCACGAAGGCGTCCTGCGAACCCGCGTTCAATTGAGGCTGGTAAGCAGTTGAAGTGACCGGGAAATTCGCAGACAGAGTGTTACCAGCTACATAAGCGGCGTTGTAGGTATCGAGCGCGATGCCCGTGCCCTGATCCAGATTGCTGCCACCCAGATAGGTCACGTAATCGCCGGCCGGAGGCGCAGGAGGTGGCCCGGCTGTGGGTGCTAATGTGGTTGAAATGAGCGCAGCGAAGGCATCGCCGCCACCTCCATAGGCCTGGAGGGCGTCGGTGGTCACTGGGAGATTCGGGGATGCTGTGTTGCCCGCAACGTAAGCATTCTGGTTTCCGTCCACTTGAATGGCTTGGGCGCTGTCTGGCCCGGAGCCGCCCAAATAAGTAAAGTAGCTTAGCGGAAACACAGCGCCTATCTGGCTGCCGATCTTGGCAATGTACCCATTGGTATTGCCACCGACTCCGGCGTAAGCGGCTTGAAAGCCAGTTGGAGTGCAAGCGCTGACGCCGCAACTCCAATTGTTCGAATTAGTCGAACCGACCACGTAGGCACTGCCAAAGGTGTCGACGGCAATGGCGAGGCCGGTATCAGTACCGCTGCCGCCTAGATATGTTGAATAGACCAGACTGGAAACGCCATTATTGTTCGGGTTGATCTGGGCGACGAAAGCATCCGTGATGCTCGTTGGAGTAGCCGTCGCGCAAGTGCTATTCGGGGGCTCGTTGAGGCACGCTTGCTGCGCATTCAGCAGAGGAAATGCCGGCTGGTTGTTCGCTCCCACCAAGGGAAGCATATTGGTCGTGCCGGTAAAGAACATGCTGACGCCGGTGGCTGCCGGGGTTACGGCAATGCCGCCGCCGACCGCGATTGCGCCTGCGGGATTTCCTCCACCAAAATAGGTGGAGTAGAGCATGCTCTGCGGACCGCTGCCGCTAGTGTTGATCTGGCTGGCAAAGAACTGCGGGTCACCGGCAGCGGCATTCGACGAAGTCTGATAGCCATTGGCGTTTGCCGGGAAGCCGTTGCTGACAGGATTGTTGGAGGTGGTGTCGCCGGTTACATAAGCGTTCTGATTGGTCGCGTCGATCGCGATTCCGGTGACATTATCGGCGCCATTGCCAGCAAGATAGGTGGAGTAGGTGAGCGTGTAAACGAGGCTGGGCGGGTTGGTTGGAGTTTGAGCCGCGCTGATCTTGCTCAGGAATCCGTGGTTGCCAGTCACGGGGCCGGGATTGAATGCATTGCTGGCAGTGGTAGGAAAGTCGGGAGAACTGGTCGAACCTGCGACATAGATACCGAAATTAGAATCGACCTGAATTCCCGCTGGAGTGTCAACTCCCGAACCGCCGAGATAGATGGAATACACCAGCTGAGAATTGCCGGTCCCAGCGTTTTGTGGGTTGATCTTGGAAATAAACAGGTTTTGCGTGCCCGCCAGAGTGGAACCATTCGTAACGGGAAAGTTGGTTGAGTTGGTAGCGCCGGTGAGATAAATGTTCAGGCTTGAATCGACGGCTACATGCACGAAACCTTCAGTGCCACTGCCGCCGAGGTAGGTCGAATAGCTCAGAGTCGGATCGATGACCAGTTCGCGGCCGCGGTCATAGTTTCCAATGTTGAAGCCGATTTTGTTGTCCGCCAGTTGGCGAAAACTTCCCGTGATAGTTTTTTCGGCATTTCCAGCGTTATCTGTGGCGGGCTGATAGATGTGAGGCGCGTGGAAGTGGACGTCTCCATTGGCGGTGGAGAGGATGAGATCGCCGGAATTGCCTGCATCAATATGGGCGGACGCGCCGTTGAAGCTCAATGCAATCTGGCTGCTGTCGGCGCCGGGCGCGACGCGGAAATCGTATTCCAGCTGTCCTTCATGACCGTAGTAGACGAGATCAACGCCGGGATAGACGCTCGTGTATTCCACGCGTCCAAATTGGGGAATGTCGCGGCGCCATTTCGAGGGGTCGTTGCCGATGAAATAACTGCTCTTGCCCGGAAGCGGCTGCGCGGCGGAAACTTGCGCAGTGGAATTGGCTCCGTCAAGCCGCATGCGAATTACGCTACTTGGGGATGGTTGCCCCTTAGCGGCGGATCGCCGCAGACTCAGCACGGTTTCGTCGGCGGTCAGAAACAGGCCATAGCCGGCGCCGTGGGCGAGGTACTTGACCTGAGGAGCGGTCTGCCCTTGATTCGGTTCGAAGACCAGCGGCAGTGACAGCGACTTCAAAGGAAGTGGTTTATGGGCGGCAGAGATTGGCTGGGAAGATCCTGCATGGGAGGATCCGGGTCCGCTGACCTTGGCGGCGTGTACGGGGGGTCCCCAATAGAACATGACGCCTGCAGCGGCCAGCACGGCGGCCACTAGAAACGAGACCTTCATCCAGTTCCCCGCCTTCTTTTTTCCTAATTCTTTGCCTGACGTTTTTCCCAACACCGAACCTCCGACCGACACAGGATAATTCCGATTCACTAAACTCCTCCGATTTCCCAATTTCGTGGGGTGAGAAGAAAAACGGCACACAAACAGCGCTGCGGCTCAACGCCCTTTGGAAGCGGATGCGTACCTGTCACCAGAATAATGGGATTGAACCAAACAAATACTTTTACATTCAACAGATACGCTGTCAAGCCGGGCAGACAGCTTGGGTCGCATAGTGAGAAGCTGAAACAGGGCGAAATGGTTGCAAGACAAGACACGGCAAGTCGTGTCTCAGCCTATTTATTTTTTCAGATCTTCTTTTTCACGCCTTTTTCTGGCTCTTGCCGCCCTTTAAGCTCTCGATCTCCCGCTTCAGGTGCGAATAGCGAGCCACAATCGTACGGAGATAGACGATGTGGATGATCCAGGTGGCGGCATAGGCGGCAAAAAGGTATCCGTTTCCACTCATCGCACACCTCCTCGGGGTCCGATCAATGATTCCAGAGCATGGGCCTGATCGACTTCACGCTGCAAAGTCTCCAAACGATAGCGCGACCAGCAGACCAGAAACGCGAAGCACGAAAAGGCCAGCCAGTTGAGAAGCAATACATGCAGCATCCGCGGATCAATGGAACCGCCATCCCCCATGACCGGCTGCGGATGCTGCGTCCGAAAGAACCAGATGGAAAAGTAAACAAACGGCACACACAACGCACCAAGCACGGCAAGCACCGCCGCCAGCAGAGGAGTCTGCCCGCTGGAGGAAAAGCGACGCAGAAAAAGATAGCTCACATAGATGAGCCACAGCACCAGCGTCGAAGTCAGGCGCATGTCCCAAGTCCACCAGATTCCCCAAACCGGACGCGCCCAGATCGGACCCGTTACCAGGACGACAGTGCAGAAAACCACGCCGACCTCCGCACTGACCAGCGCGACAATATCGGCAGTGGAGCAGCGTTTGATCAAGTAGTAGACCGATGCCCCGAAATTGACAAAGAAGAGAATGAACGCCGTCCAAGCCGACGGAACGTGGTAGTAAAAGATCCGCTGCACGTTGCCCATGGTCTGTTCAGTCGGCGCACCAATCAGCGCTTCGTAAAGCGCGTAGCTCAATAAGACGGCTGTCAGCACAGCGAAGATAGGGAAGGCTTTTTTCATTCCGCATTCAACACGGTTTCAAACAAGAGCAGGCACACCGTAGTAAACACCAGATCATACGTGACAAGCAACACGATCCAGAAGCGTGCGCCTTCGCCAACAAGGACGGCCGTAGTCGCCTGCACCATGGCCAGCAAAGCCGGAATTGAAATCGGGAACAACAGCAACGGCAGCATGATCTCGCGGCTGCGCGTTCGCAGTGACATTGCGGCAAAGAACGTTCCGTTCACCACCAAAGCCCAGGTTCCCAGCACTGCGACCAATCCCAACTGCCATATCGGACCAAGCGACCGCAGCCGGTAAAAGATGATGAACAGCGGAGTCATGAGCGCCTCCAGCACGCCCACGAAAATAAAATTGCCCAGCGTCTTAGCCAGAAAGAGCGAGTTCGCCGGAGCTGGCGATACCCGATAAGCATCAAGCACCTGATTGCGAATCTCACGCGCCCACGTCTGGTTAAGCGCCACCACCGCCGCAAACAGGAAAGCGACCCAGATTAATCCGCCAGCGATCTGCCGCGATTCTTCGGCGCTGGGATCAAACGAAAAACTGAAGACGACCACCACCAGCAGAGAAAAGAACAGCATGGAGTTGATGGCATCTTTCGATCTCCACTCCAGCCGCAGATCTTTCAGCAGGGTGGCGCGAGTGATGCCGGCAGGCGAGCTCATCTCTTCAACTCCACGCTCATGTCCTTGACCTCACGCCTTCGACTCCACCTTGAGCTCGCGCGTGCGCTCAACAATCTCGCCGTATTCCATCCACACAAACTCGTCGGCCACTTTTTCCAGCAGAGCCGCCTGATGAGTCACAATAAAGATCGTCTTGCCGTCATCCCGAATTCGCGCCAGCAGTTGCACCATTTCGTTGGCGGAATGAACATCCACATTCGAGAAAGGCTCATCCAGCAAAAGCACCTTGGGATCGTTGAGTAAAGCCCGAGCCAGAGACATCCGCTGCTTCATGCCCTGCGAATACTGGCCGACGGGTCGGACCAAATCGGGATCGAGACCAACCGCGCGGATGACCTCGCCGCAGCGCGTGCCGCTGGAGATTCCGCCGCCGGAGATTCCATAAAGCCGGGCAAAATATCGTAGGTTCTCCATGGCGCTCATCTCGTCATAAAGAAGAGAAGGATGCGCCATGTACCCGACATGCTGGCAGATGTCGTGAAACTTCTTTGCCCCAAGAATTGTGACCGCGCCGCTCGATGGCTGGCTGAGCCCAGCCAATGTCCGCAGCAGCGTAGTCTTTCCGGCGCCGTTATCGCCAAGAATGGCATAGATCTTTCCGCCGGAAAATTCCGCAGTAACCCCACGTAGTGCTGCAAAACGGCCAAACTGTTTGATCAGATTTGTAACGGAGACGACGGGCGAGTTTTCAGTCAATGGAATGGTGAACTCTTGTTGACTTACGTAATCGTAGATCGCAACTCCCGAATGATCGATCTCAACTCGGCGACTGCTGCCTCATCCGTGCCCCCTGGCCTGTTTACAAGCGGACTTAGCTCGTCGCAGCGCTTCCTGTAACGCTCAACTCTCGCATCATCTTGCTGTGTCTCCGCGAAATCACACCATTCTATCGAGTCGTGCGGCCCATCCAGGAACCGCTCGATGACCTGCGCTGCCTCTTCTGGGGTCATTTCCCACTTCCACGGCAGCCTATTGGGATTTGACTCGATCCACTTGGAGGGAGGCCAAAGATTCATATGAGGGCCACCGCTCTTCCGATTCCCCATAAACAATTCCTTCACGGAATAAAAGCTAATTCGCCATGCCGCTAGATCCCGAACCCTGATTCTGCGACATGCTCTTGGCTGGCTCGGCAACCGGAGCAGCTCCCGGCTGCGGGGCATACTTCGACGCGCACTTCGCCTGCAACTGCTTGGCGTGGAAGACGCCATCGCGTCCGAAGTTTCCATCGGCCAAAGCCTGCGAGTCATCCTTGAAAGTGTCCGGAGGAGCTTCGGTCCCAGTGTAAGAAACCGGCAGTGTCAGATCATTTTCTTTCAACAGAAAGTCGACGCGGGTTCCAGAGCGCTTGATCGATCCCGGCACCACATTTCCCGCCACCCGCAGACGCTTGGAGTAAGCCGACGGTCCCTGCTGCTGCAATTCTTTGATAGTGACGTAGTAGCTCTTACTGTCCTGCACGCCGGTGTAGGCCAGATACCCAAGCGAGACAATAATCAGCACCGTCACCGAACCGAATTTTAGATACTTCCCGGCTTCGCTAGACATGGTCAACCTCAACTATGCAAAAACTGTACGCGCAGCGCAGGTACGGGTCAAGACGAAGCGCCCTTGGAGAGCCGGGCGTCCTCGCCCGGCCACTAGGCAGATTCAGGATGTCTGAGAAATTCTGTCAAGCCCCCGGTTCACCGATTTTCCCGCTAAGTCGATGAAGACGTGATGAATATAAAGTAAGAAACCATGTCCAGTTAGACCAGTCGAAATTGCTATAATAGAACTTAGAGATAAAGACTAGGTTGATCATTTCCCGCTGCGCAAGCTTTCTTAATTTAGATTGTGTCATCCCGAGGGGGCGTGAAGGATCTAATGCATCTCATCTGGTAGTAGATATGCGCCGTTTGGTCACTCTAAGTCGTTGATTCTATAATATTTTAAGTATAAGTCCTTTTAAACCAAAGATGTGGCGTCGATTTTTCCCTAAACTAATGATTCTAAAGACCGAGAAAATAATTTTCTTCGGCAATCTACAAAGGCAGACCTGATTCCATGATCCATCCCTGGCACGACGTAACTCCCGGCAGCAAGTTGCCGCAGGAGTTCAATACCGTCATCGAGATTCCCTTCGGCTCCAGCGTGAAATACGAACTGGACAAGACCAGCGGCCTGATCAAACTCGACCGCATCTTGTACTCGGCGGTTTACTACCCCGCAAATTACGGATTCATTCCGCAGACCCTCGCCGAAGACGATGACCCGATCGACGTGCTCGTGCTCTGCCAGGAGACTGTGGTGCCGCTGACCATCATCCACGCGCGTGCCATCGGACTGATGACCATGATCGACTCCGGGAAAAAAGATCACAAGATCATCGCCATCGCCACCGAAGATCCGGAATTCAATCCCTACCGCGAAGCCGCGGAAATGCCGCCACACCGGCTGCTAATGCTGCGCCGCTTTTTTCAGGACTACAAACTACTGGAAGGGAAGTCTGTCGAAGTCGATGAGATCCAGCCGGCAGGCGAAGCGTTCCCCATCATCGAAGACGCTTTGCACCGCTACAGCGAGCAACGTCGAAAAGGATTTGCAGGATTAAAATCTAGCTAGTAGGTTTCGTGGTCTGGTGAGGTTTGCTCGTGTGGTGACGTGGCTCCGCCCGCCCAAGCCCAACCCTCGGCAATCAGCAAAGCCAGTATTTTCAATGGTATTCCAGCACAATAATAAAGTCGATAAACTTACTTGACATTGCTCAGAGCCTGCGCTATATTCTGAGTCGTTCCCTCCTGGCCTGTACCACTATTCGCCTGGTGGTACGGGCCCTCTTTTTTCCCCTACCAATATCTTTGGAGTATGGACGGGGCTAGTCCCGTCTCCAGCAGCGAGGCGCTGCCAACGTAGTGCGTACACGTACGCGCCGAAGCACTGCCGAGATGTCGCAGGCCAAGTCTCGATAGGCGACTCTCAATTTCCTTCTTTTTCCCGCTCGAAAGGTTTCTGCATATCGCGGCGGCATTCGTCGAGCGCGCCCTGTGTGTTGTCGTTGGTCTGGAGACATTGCCGGTATTCATTGACGGCGCGTTCGCGCTGGCCGGTGACGTCGAAGATCTTTCCAAGCTGCAAGTGGCTCCAAACCTCGGTCCAGCGCGGCTCGCCGTCGCCATTTAACGATTCGCGGTAGGCGTTCGCCGACGCCTGATAATTTCTCTGGAGAAAGAACACCTCGGCGATGCGGTAGTGCGCGAGTGAACTGTTCTTGTTGACTTCGAGTGCTTTGTTGAACTCGCTCAACGCGCCCGCCAGATCGCTTTGCTGAATCAGGCCCTGTCCGCGCAAGATTGAGGACCGCAGCTTGATATCTTTTGAATTTGTCAGCACGCGGTTTTCGGGATCGACCGCGATGCGGCGCGGGCGTCCGTAGGTTTCGACGGAAAACGGGGAATCGGTGCCCACAACCTCGATACGCTTTTCTTCTGTTCTTCCGTCCGTGTCGATTTTCAAACTTACCGGCATACGAAACAGATCGAGATCTTGCGTGATGGCGCCGACGATCCGGAAGCCTTTGTTATTGCCCAGCCGGTAGATGGTGTACTTGGCCTTGAACTCCGGGGCGCTGGTCGAATCCATCCACTGCGAATAAAACCAGGTGAGTTTTTCGCCATACACTTTCTCGCTGAGTTCGCGGAAATCATCGGTGGTGGCGGATTTGCCCGCGTACTTGGTGGCGAACTCGCGCATGATCTTCAGATAGTTAGGCTCGCCGACAACCCAGCGCAGCATGTGTAGAATCATGGCGCCTTTGTCGGTAACCAATGATTGAAATTCGGGAGAAAAATAATCGAGCTTGTCAGCACTCGATAGCGGCACGCTGTCGTAGGCGAGCGCGCCCACCGACATATCCTTCACCATTTCGTCGAGCCCCGCTGCGCCCGCCGCGCTTTCCACGTAGCGAGCTTCGGAGTAGCGCGAGAAGCCATCGCTGATCCACCAGTCGTCTTTCGATGCGGGACTCACCGAGACTCCCCACCATTGATGGGCGATGGTGTTGGCCAGCAATCGATAGTTTGTCCTCTCGGTAATCGCGCGGCTCGAAAGCGCTGCGATTTCTGGCGCCCATGCCGTGGGTACGGTGTCATCCGGTATTTCAACGACGTTTAATCGAGTGGACGGTGCGACTCCATATTGCGTGACGAAGTAGGTGAACTCCTTGACTGCTGTCGAGGCATATTCCGCGCCTAGACTCTGTTTATTGGGCTTGAAGAAAACGTGCAGGTCGATACCCGCCTCGTCACTCTTGAATTCCTGGAAGGTGCCGGCAACGATGGTTCCCGGAAAGCTCGGCTTGTCCCACTTGAAGGTGAAGGTCTTCGAGTTCGCCAGTTCGGTCGCAGATTTCTTTGAATTTGGCGTACCAGCCGCGGCCGCCGCGGACGACGACGGTTCTTTCCCACTGCCGATCACCACCATGTGCGACGGCACGGTCACGCTGATCGTCGATGTAAAGCGGTTGATGCCGTATCCCGCAACCGGAAACCACAGGCCGGAGTAAAGCAGGTAGCTGGTGTCGGGACCGATGTAGGCAAGCTTCAATCCCTGAACCGGGCTGTCGTCGGCGCTTTCGAGCGTTCCTTCGTATTCGAATTTAAAAGTGGTGCTGGTATTTTTCGCGACATCGTTGTTGAGTGCGAAGCGTACGGTCGACTCCTGCGTGTTGCGTTCGGGAGCGAGCGGTTTGTTGTTGACGTCTGTGAGTTTTGTTATGCGGAGCGAGTTGTTCAGCTGAAACACCGCTACGGTAAGGTCTTCAAGAGCCGTGACCTTGACCGTCGCTGTCGCAACGAGCTTATGACTTTCCGGCAGGAGTTGGAGGTTGATCTGATAGTCATCCACGCGCAGGCGCGTTTTCTCAGCCGCTATCGCCGGCCGAATGGCGACCGGCGCGAGAAAAAAGCCTAGGAAAAGAACAACCGATAGGGCGGGCGCCCGACGCGCTGGGTGAGAGTGGCAGAGCTTCAAGTAGAGTCTCCTGGCGAGGACAACAATTTGTATGATGTTAATTTTCCCGCAAAAGATGCTGTGTCGACAAGGGTTAGCCAAATTTGTTGGTCAAAATTTTGTCAAATAAGCATGCAGAGCGAGGGGACGCCGCCCAAGCACGCGTCAATATGGCCGCGCTCCAGGCATTCCCTTTAACAATGCGCCGGGACAGTTCAGCCCGCGTAATGAGTTTACAGAACAGGGTCGAAAATGATCCGTGAGCTACCCGACCGCTCACGATTGAGAACAAAAAATAGCGAGGGAAAAATAAAAGTCCAAATAGTCGAAACTACTGCGCATTGCCCGTCCAGCGCCGTGTTCCAGTCCGGGAAAACCACTCCACCTCGTTAAGAACAGCCATCCCAAACTGGCAAAGCGCAAACATGGCGATGGGCCGGAGTTTGCACCTGCAGGGGTACACATCTCGAATCAGCTAGCTGCCACATTCCGCTGACCTCCTCCCTGTTAGCCAGGCATCGCGATGAAAAGCCATAGGTGACTTTACTTGGATACTGCGCGTCTGCTCGTTCTCATGCTTCTGTTCGTAGCTCCGGTGCTGGCTCAAAGCTCCATGCCAATCGAGACGGTCAGCGAATTAAAAACTGATATCAACTCGACGAACGCCGCAGCCAATTCAATCTCAATCGTCGCGCCCGCAGTTGTTCCGCCAATCTCATTGCCCGATGCGCCTGCTCCGCAAAAGGCGAAGCCAAAGAGCAAAGTCATCGACAAGAAGTTTGTGTTCGTGATGGCAGCCCTGGGAGGAGCGGAAAGCTTGCGCTTCACCACGCATAAGCTGGTGCTGGATCACGAATTCGATGCCGGCGCTCCCTGGATCGCCAGCGTCCCAGCGGATCAGCACTTAGTCGCCAAATATGCCGCGATCTACGCGGCCGAATTGATCGTGGCTTACGAGCTCAAGAAGCCGCACTCCTGGCTTCCCGGCGACAAAGTCATAAGAAAACTCTGGTGGGTGTATCCGGCAGCGATGGTGCCAATCCATATCAAGAACGGAGTGCGGAGTATACGAACCCAGGCTCCGTCATGCCCCGTAGAGGAGTGCGGAGCGCAATAATTCGTAGCGAAGCTTAGCCAACCATGTTCAGTATGATCTCTGCCGCGGCATCCGAAGGATGAGCCGTGCCGCTGCCGTGCTGCAACCGTTGCTTAACCGCCGCCAGCCGCTCGATCATGCGAGTCCGCGGCCCGCCGTCGGGGATGATCTGATTCATCTCAGCGACGATATTCTCGACGGTGAACTTTTGCTGTACCAGCTCCGGGACGACCGCCTCCTCCGCAATCAGGTTGACCATGGCAAAGTACGGAACCTTCACCCGTGGCTTGCCCAACATATAAGTCAGCGGCGATACGCGATACACCATCACAAAAGGAGTGCCCATGAGAGCCGCTTCGACCGTAGCCGTCCCGCTGGCGATGATTCCTGCGCGGGAGTGATAGAGGGCAGGCAGCGATTCAGGGACCAAATGAATGTTGAGTAGAGACACGGCTTGCCGCGTCTCCATCAGATTTTTAAGAAACGCAGCGTCAAGCGTGCGCGCCACCGGCAACAGGAATTCATAACCGCTGCCCATCTGCTTGTTTTCTAAGCGGTCGGCGGCATCAAGAATCGTCGGCAAATTCATGCGCACTTCTTTGCGGCGGCTGCCGGGCATCAGCGTGATCCATTGCTTCGCTGCGTCGAGATGATTGTCAGCGGCGTAAGCTTCCCGAGTAATTGCAGGCACGGGCAGATCGGCGAGCGGATGGCCAACAAACGTCGCATCCACTCCGCGATCGCGATAGAACTTTTCTTCGAAGGGAAAAATCACCAGCGCCTTGTCGACATACTTGCGGAGCAGTTTCACGCGTCCTTGGCGCCAAGCCCAGAACTGCGGACAGACGTAGTAGACCACCGGAATACCGCGTTTGCGCATCTGCCGCGCTACCCGCCAGTTGAATGCCGGAGAGTCGATGACGACTGCCAGGGCGGGACGCTTCTCATCTGCCGCGCGAATCAATTTCCGATAGAGGCCGAGAATCTTTGGCAGATGGCTCACAATCTCAGTGATGCCGACGACGGCGAGATCTTTGGCGTCGACGATGATGTCGCACCCCGCGGAGCGCATGCGCTCCCCACCTGCACCGAAGAATTGGAGCGATGGATCTTGCCGCCGAAGCGTTTCAATCAATTGCGCGCCGTACATTTCGCCGGAGGCTTCACCGGCAGAGATCAGAATTTGCACGGGGACATTGTAGAGGAAGCCGGTCGAGCTCGAGGAAAGCGAAGATGTTCTTACCTCTTAGTGAAACGTATGTAGATAGCATCTAGGAGTCGTGACCAAAGGGAGTACAAACCCCACAAGAAGAGAACGACGAAAACCGTTAGGACGCCGGCAAAATCGGCAGCACCTTCGTCTGGCTTATGACGATTGAAGAGGAATATCGTGGCTAGCACTATGGTTGTTCCAGCGAGGATAAAGGTCGTTCGTTTGTATTTCGGAAGATGATGCCATGTCGCGTATATCCGACCCTTCACCCAGAGAGCACCTACCCCACCAAAGAAACCGACAAAAAGACATAGAAGGAGAAAAGCCCATCCAAGCTTTTGCTGCGCGTGCATGCTGAGGGCTCCAATAAACACGGCGACCAAGATTGCGCCTCGCATCAACCATCGACGCTGTTGTAATGGATCCATGTTTAGCGTGTTCTAAGTCGCCAATGAATAGTGCCACTCAGTTTACATCTTGCCTTTGGCGTTTTAGTCGTCTGCATTCGCGGACGAGGGCGCTCGCTCCACACTTACTTCCTGTTCTTTATATTGCAGCTGATAGAGCCTGTAATAAATTCCTCGCTGAGCCAGCAATTGTTGATGCGATCCCATCTCGCGGACCTGGCCTTTGTGCATCACGATGATCTTGTCGGCGCGCTGGATAGTCGAAAGCCGATGCGCGATGATCAGCGCGGTTCGTCCTTCCACCATGCGGCTAAGCGCGTCGCGGACGCGGAATTCGGTCTCGGTATCGACGCTCGAAGTAGCTTCATCAAGAATCAGAATCTTCGGATTATGCGCCAGCGCGCGCGCGAAACTGATCAATTGCTTCTGACCGGTCGAAAGCGTCGAGCCGCGTTCGCGCACTTCCTCCTTGAACCCCCCAGGCAATTGTCGAATGAAATCGGCCAGGTTGACATCCTCCGCGGCCTGCTCCACGTCCTGGTCTTGAATGCGGGCGGTCCCTAGCCGGATGTTGCCCGCAACTGTGCCGCTGAATAGAAATGGATCCTGTAAGACGACGCCGAAGCGGCTGCGCAGGTCGTCGAGATTCATCTCTTTGATATCGACGCCGTCGATGCGAATTGCTCCCCGCTGCACGTCGTAGAAACGCATCAGGAGCGAGATCAGCGTGGTCTTACCCGCCCCAGTGTGACCGACGACGGCGATAGTCTCGCCGGATTCGAGCGCAAAGCTAACGTCGCGCAGAACCCAATCGGGCTCCGCGGTTTTTTCAGACATGCCGTACGCAAACCATACGTGATCGAATTCGATCCGCCCGGGTCCCTGCGTTTTTTTCATAACTGCCGGTGAGGTCACTTCAATTTTTGTATCCAGCAACTTGAACACGCGCTCGCCGGCCGCCATCGCCGACTGCAGAATGTTGTACTTCTCGCTCAGATCCTGAATGGGACGAAAGAACCGCTGGGCATATTGCATGAACGCAACCAGTACACCCAGCGTCATCGTGTTCTGCACGAGATGAAATGTGAAGAGGCTCTTTTTGGAGAATCCAATGGCCAAGCTGGAGACGGTCATTTGCCGGAGGATTTCATCTCCGCCGAACCAGATGATACTCGCGACGGCGATTGACGACAGTATTTCCACCACGGGGTAATAAACGGAGTACGCCATGATGGCATCTTTAAATGCCTCCATGTGCGAGGCATTGATGTCCGAAAATTTATTGAATGCCCGCTTCTCGCGATTGAAAAGCTGGAGCACCAGCATGCCCGAAACTGCTTCCTGCAGGTAAGAATTGATTCGGGCGATCGCCGCGCGGATGCGCCGGTAAGAATCGCGCACCTTGTCGCGAAAAACCATTGTCGCGTAGACGATCAGCGGGAGCACGGCGAAGGTGATAAGCGCGAGCTTCCAGTTCATCTCCATCATGATGGCGAGAATGCCGGCCAGCACAAACACATCCTCGAAGATCGACACCACGCCCGCCGTGAACATTTCGTTCAGCGCATCGACGTCGGTCGTGACGCGCGTCACCAGACGTCCCACGGGGTTTTTGTCGAAAAACGCGACGTGCATGAACTGCAGGTGACGAAAAATCTGCTTGCGGAGATCGAACATCACCTTCTGCCCGGTCCACTGCATCAGGTACGTCTGAATGAATTCAAGCGCGAAGGTGAAAACGAGAATCCCGACATAAAGGCCGCCAATTTGCGCAATGCCAGTCAGAGGAGCGCTGCTCAAACGGTCGCCAATCCAGGAGTGGGAGTTGGTCGATTTCGCCAAATACTTGTCGATGGCGATCTTGGTGAGGTATGGCCCCAGTACGTCCAATACGGATTTCAGAATGATGGCTGCCAGCGCCACTACCACATGCCACTTGTATGGACGCAAATACGTAAGCAGCCGCCGCATCAGCCGGCCGTCATACGCTTTGCCTAATACTTCTTCTTCCTGATTGGAGGCCATCGAGGGCGCGAGAGATCACCGTAACCGGAGATCGCTTGAGTAAAGATTACCGCAAAATCGCTACTCCAAAATAGATGGTCGAACCGGCGGACAGGATGGAAAACAAATTCCGCACCGAAGTCAAAGCTCAGCCAGACGCCGCTGGATTAGCAGAAAGTAAAGGACCAAGGTGAGAAGCAGCAGTCCATTCACGCAGAGCACCAGGGGAGCGGTAAATATAGGCACGAGCCACCCCGACAGCAGATTCCCCATCGGCATTCCGCCCCGGAATGCGAAGTTATAGACGCTCATCACACGCCCTCGCATTTCGTTGGTAGTAATCATCTGTACTAGCGAATTCACTGTAGCGAAGACCGCCATCATCGAGGCTCCCACAACCACCAGGATGGCATAGCTAAGCGGCAGGGACCTCGAAAGGGCAAAGCCGGACATCCCAGCACCAAGGCAGGCGAGTGCCGCGAGTGCAACTCGCCCCTTTTTTTTCATGTTGCCCGCACTAGCGATGGTCAGCGAGCCGAAAATCGACCCGAGACCCATTAGCGCTAGCAGGTTGCCGTAAGTTTCAGGACCGCGATGGAAGATGTCCTTCACGAACACAGGCAAGTAAGTGCGCAACGGCACGCTCAAACTAGTCATGAAAAAAGCTAGTACGATCAGCGCTTCCATCGAGTTCTGCTGGCGAGCAAACTGGATTCCCTGCTTCAGGCTGGCGAACATCGACTGCACCGTTTTTACTGGAAAGAATCGCGTGCGGATCATCGAAAGTGAAATAATCGGCGCCAGGAACGAGATCGCATTCAAACCAAAGCACCACTTCTCTCCCAGTCGCCCCAGTGTCAGTCCGCCGAGCGCCGGTCCTACCATCACCGCCACGTTGAACTGAATTGAGTTCAGCGCAATCGCGTTCGGCATGTCTTCTTTATCGACCAGAGTAGGAATCAAAGCTTGGTACGCCGGACCGCCGAACGCCTGTGCCAGGCCGGAGACAAATGACAGGCAAAGGATGTGCCACACATGGACGACGCCGGTCGTTACCAGAATCGTAAGCAGTCCGGCTGTGAACATCTGCAGATATTGCGAGACCAGAAGAATTTTTCGACGCTCCACCCGATCCGCTACCACGCCGCCAATCAGAGAGAACAGAAAGATGGGAATGCCCCCTAGAAACTGATCCAGGGCGAGTAAGAATGCGGAATGGCTGAGACGATAAACGAGCCAACTTTGCGCCACGATCTGCATCCAGGTGCCGATGCTGGATGTGCAAGCGCCAAACCACATCAGGCGAAAGTCGCGATATCGAAATGCTTTAAATACCCGGCCAATCACCTACACATTCTCCGGAGGGCTAACAAAGGCTAACATGGACGTTCACGGGCGGTGATCTGAGCAGGAATGAAATTGTCGACAGTAGTAACAAGAAGACAGGGGCGTTTCATTGCAGGCGGCGACAACGGAATAGCCTGGAGACCGCCTCCTAGTTGGGCTTCGACGCCGGTCGCAAAGCCTTGTTGTTCTCGGCTCTTGCAGATTGACAGTCATCACCGGCCCGGCAATTCGGACATACGACCCTCTCGTTCTGATCTGCCATCTGGTGTAGGAAGGCTGAGAAAGTCGCCCCACATTTCTCGCACAACTGATCAATCGTATCTTCGGTCATAATTTTTCCTGACAAACATCAGCTATTTTTGTTGAGCACCTGGCCAGTGCGCCCTGATCCTTATTATTCTATCTCGGCCCTCGATAACACGCCTCGTGCCGTAGTCCAATAGAATAAATTAGAGATCATCTCCATGCCCGTAGGCCTTTACATTTCCGTTCCGTTCTGCCGGACCAAGTGCAGTTATTGCAACTTTGCATCCGACGTGTTTTCGAAGTCGGCTTACGAAAATTACGTTGCGCATCTGCTCGAGGATATCGCGTCCTCGCGTCAATTTGCAGCGACGCTAGGATGTGAGCTGGACGAAAGCGCCAACTCGGTTTATCTGGGTGGAGGAACTCCGTCGATGCTGGAAGGCTCGCAGTTGCAGCGCATCTTTGCGTCACTGCGCGCTAATTTTGCGATAACGCCTGACGCTGAGATCACCGTGGAGTGCGCTCCAGGCACACTTACGCCTGTTCTCATTGAGACCTTGCTGCAATGCGGAGTGAATCGGGTGAGCCTGGGAGTGCAGTCGTTCGTCGATCAGGAAGCGCAATCCGTCGGAAGACTGCACAAACGCGCGACTGTTCTTGAGGAGATCGGCCGCCTGCGCCAGGCCCGTATGACCAACATTAATATTGACCTGATTGCCGGGCTGCCGCACCAGACTGCGCAAAGCTGGGAATACTCCGTGTCTGAGACGATCGCAACAGGTGTTCCGCACGCCAGCGTTTACATGCTCGAAGTGGACGACGATTCGCGTCTTGGCAGGGAACTGATTGCGGGAGGCGCTCGCTACCATGCCCACTTTGTCCCCGATGACGACGTGACCGCGGATTTCTATGAGCAGGCATGCGACATGCTGGCTTCCGTCGGAATTGCGCAATATGAAATTTCTAATTTCGCCCGCGTCGGAGGATTAAAGAACAGTGAGTCACAGCATAACTTGAAATATTGGACGCGCCAGCCTTACATCGGCTTCGGTGTCGATGCACACTCGATGCTTCCTGTCGATCGCCATAAGCACATGTGCAAAGAGGAAGAGGACGAGGAACAGCAAGCCGTCCGCTTTGCTACCCCTGATTCGCTCGACGCTTATATGAATCGAGAGACGCATACCGTAACGCCGATTAGCGCGCGATCATCGATCGAAGAGAGTTTCTTCCTTGGCCTACGACTGAACCGTGGCATGGATATCGAAGAACTTCGACGGGAATTGGATCCGGAGATGGCCCAAGTTTACGAATCCGTGGTTCAGCAATGCGCGCAGGAAGGACTACTCGAAGAGCAAGACGCAGCCTTGCGGCTTACTGCTCGTGGGCGCCTGTTGTCTAACGAAGTTTTCGCCAGATTTCTGATTGCAGAAATCGAAGAAACAAAAGTGGGAGCCGGTCACGTGAATCCACGTTAGTTGGTCGATCGGTGCCGTTCGGCTTTGATCGATGTTCTATCCGGTTCCCACCATCTCAAAAACTTTGGGGAGGCCGATACCCAAGATGGGAGGCTCAAATGCCAGAGCCTGTATGCCGGCCTCTCCCGAAAGACTCATCCAAATAATGCGAAATTGCGCTCGAGACGCGCCCAGTTGAACATCCAGCAATTCTCCGGTCTGGACCTTGGAGCGCACGCCGATTAGAACCGCACCACGGTTGCTGACGTTGCGCACGCGAACAATCTCCGCGAAAGGGCGTGCCATCCTGTCTACTCCCCAGATCCTCACCGGAAGCTCCAGGTTCAGCCTGCGCTCTCTTCGCCGATCCATTTCCGCTCCAAACTCAATCGGATCATAGCCACGAACGCTGCAAAGAGATACATCACATCAGTTACAAAGTTAGAGTTCCCGAAGTTACGTTGCAAATAGCCAAGTAATAATCGAGGGAATAAAGAGTCGCGCAGCAGCAGTCGGGTCATTACTTGGAGCGAAAAAGGCCTTAGTCGACGTCTTTCAGCGAGCAGGCGCCCGGTCCACGCGGATCGCCGCAGGAGCCACAGGATCCGGCAGGTGGTGTGGAGAAAGATGGTTGAGAACTACCCCCGCTCTTGGCCGAGACGGCAAACACGGAAAGTTGAGGATCCAATCGTCGGCTCTGACATTTCGGGCACGCGGCTTTTTGCTGGCCGAAGACCAGGGCCTCAAACTCGTGCTGACATTCTTTGCAGACGTACTCGAAGATCGGCATGAGAAAACTCCGCGGAGCAAATTGCTCGCTTCTATTTAAAATCAAAGTATGAGTACTTCGCAAACACAGGAAGAGACTAGTCCCTTCAGGCCACGTCGCTGGCTGCGCGGAGGGCACGTGCAAACCCTGGCGAGTTTCTTAATTCAGCGACGTATTCGTGTGCCCCACCCCGAAGAGCGGTTGATCGAAGTGGAGCCTGGGGTCAAGGTACTTTGTCATTGTCACTGGCAACCGGATCGAGCGCGCGCACTGACCATCATTATTGTGCATGGACTCGAAGGTTCGAGTGAGTCGCAATATATGCTCGGAATTACCGAAAAGGCCCTCGCCCTGGGGATGAATGTAATCCGCTACAACCAGCGAAATTGTGGCGGTACGGATGCGCTGGCCCCGGTGCTCTATCATTCGGGGCTGTCGAATGACGTCGCGGTGGTGGCGCGAGAGATTATTGCCCAGGATGGGGTGTCGCGGCTCGCGCTGGTTGGTTTCTCCATGGGCGGCAACATTATTCTGAAGTTAGCTGGGGAGTGGGGATCCCAGGCTCCGCCGCAACTTCGAGCGGTGGCAGTGTGTTGTCCGGCGGTTGATCTGGCGACGTCGGCAGACACACTGCATCAGCCCTCGAATCGAATTTACGAAACATATTTTCTGTGGGCGCTTCGCCGCCGGATGATGCAGAAGGCGCGGCTCTTTCCCCATCATTTCGACCCGAGCCGACTACGCGGCATCCGAAGCCTCCGTGAATTTGATGACAAAGTGACGGCTTACTATTGTGGCTTCACCGGCGTTGATGATTACTATGATCGCGCTTCAGCGGCGCATGTCGTGGGGCGGATCGCGGTGCCTACGCTGGTGTTATACGCGGCGAATGATCCATTCATTCGCATCACCCCGGAGACGCGCCGCAAGATGTCTTCGAACCCGAACATTACTTTTGTTGAGGCTGACGATGGCGGGCACTGTGCGTTTATCGGCAAGTCGAGACTATCTCCCAGATCGGCTGCTGGAGTGGGAAATGACAGCAAAGGTCGTTATGACGACGGCTATTGGGCTGAGTATGAGATCGTGAAATTCCTGAGCAGATTTTGATGGATGCCGACTTCTCGATCGAGCTGGGACGCGAAGATCCGGTGCTGGATTTTCCCTGGAAAGATCCGGCTGGCACGCTTTTCTATTTTGACTTAAAGCGGCGTCCCGAGTTGATGGTGTCGATCGCTGAGGTAGAAATGTTCCCCGAGTTGGGAGGATTTCTGCGGACGGTGAACTCGGCACAAAGCGTGGTGGAGTCAGCGAAGTGCGATGCGTGGGAGACCGCGGATCTGTGCAAGGAGGAAGAGATTTATGGCGCATCGCACAAGCTCGGGAGTTATGTGGACGTAGTGTTCTCCGACATTGATTCACGTCTATCTTTAGCGGTTCACGAACAGTTTGCCAGGAAGCTCGTTGAGTTGTTGCAGCGGGCTCCTGAAACTCCTTCGGCGGCAGAGGTATGCGTGCGGCGGTGTTATTTTGGGGTGGATAGCGACGTCCGGGAAGGTTTTTACTGCACCTTGTATGTGAGCGGTTACGGGAACGACAACGCCGGAGCGGGTCAAAATTGGGGAGTAGCGCTGAAATTGATGGGCAGTGCGATCGTTCAGTTGTCCGCCGAAAACAAAATAGAGAGAATCCAGGGGAAGATACCGCTGCGAACCTGACACCCCAACCTCTGGATACCGCGTCCCTAACCCCCAGTTCCTGGATATCGAGCCCCGAACACGTTAGTAACTTGGAACGACTCGGCGTGTGAGCGGACAATAGGCAAACGCCACAAATCTCCTGGCTCTCGCGACCATCGGCGAGTCGGTTCAGGAAGGCTGTGTCCTTAATGTCAGGAGTGATTTATGCCGACAAATAAAATCCAAAAAGCAAGCGCTAGTTTCGGCGTTGCGCGGCAGGATGGCGGAATCATAATTGCCGTTCGCCCCAACCATGACACTATCACTGCGCTTCGTGGCGTGCAGTTTGCCTTCGAGTTACTGAACGGAATCACACTCGAACAGGCGAAAAAAGTTGTGGATATGCTGAACGAGAACGTCATCGGATTGTTAGCAGCGACTGCTTCTGAGGAGAAGGTGGATGACAAGTCGCAAGCGGCATCGGGCTGATTTTGTCCAGACCATCTAGATATTGAAGGTCTGAAATCGCAGATAACACTATGGATGATCGCAGGAGCGAACGTTTTGGGCGCTACGAGATCCTGTCCGAGTTGGGACGGGGAGCCATGGGTGTCGTCTACAAAGCGCGCGATCCCAAAATTAATCGCGTTGTGGCGGTAAAGACCATTTCGCTGGCCGGTCAATCCCCAGAAGAGGAGTTTGAATATCGCGAGCGGTTCTTTCGCGAAGCGGAAGCTGCGGGGCGGCTGTCGCATCCTGGAATCGTAACTATCTTCGATGTGGGTGAGGAGCCAGATACGCACGCTCCTTATATCGTGATGGAATATGTCGGGGGGCAGTCTCTCGACAAATTGCTGTCGCAGGACGGACATAAGTTACCGGTTGAGGCAGCTTTACAACTAACGCTGGAACTGGCGGAAGCGCTGGATTGTGCCCATGGTCAAGGGGTGGTTCATCGCGATCTGAAGCCCGCGAATATTTTGTTGACTGAAGACGGTCATGCCAAAATCGCCGACTTCGGAGTGGCGAAGCTGAACCTCTCCAACCACACTCTGGCGGGACGGGCGTTAGGCACGCCTGCTTACATGTCCCCCGAACAATTGAATGGCGAAAATGTAGATGGGCGCTCCGATTTGTTTTCCCTCGGCGTCGTCCTGTACACAGTTCTGACAGGTTATCGACCGTTCCAAGGCAATAGCGCCATCACGGTCTCTTTCAAGGTGGTGAATCACGATCCGATCGCAGCAACCCTCCTGAACACCGAGTTGTCACCAGGCCTCGACTACATCATCGGACGGGCCATGGCGAAAGACCCGGCTGAGCGTTACCAGCGTGGCATGGAGATGGTGCTGGACATCCAAGAGCTGCGGGAGGGACGAGAACCGTGGAGCAAGTCAAAGCTGCCAGGCTCTCCCACGAGCAAGAGGGTAGCGCAAACGGCGAATGAAAGAGCCGGAGTACCTCTGGGGCAACCGTGGATTGCCGCTCAACTTCTCTCAACGGCGCGCTCTCTCTCCATGGGGCAGGCTGCAGCGGACAGTCTGCGCCAGATGATACGCAGGAAGTCCGTGGTTGCTAGCTTGGGTTTGCTGACACTTTTTGTCTTTGGACTTGGGCTCTGGACGATTGCGTTTGCTCCTCAGGGAGTGTTACCCAGAGTTGCGGGGCCTCAGCCTCGCACGGTCGGCGCGGCGCCAATCAAAACAGAGCCGATCAAGACAGAGCCCGCGCCGGCGCCACCGCCGGTTGCTGCTGCGCCGATTGCTGCAGTATCCACACCGATTGTGAAAGATATTCCGAAGGCGATTGTGGTAAAGCGAACTCAAGCGCCTACCACGAAGGTGGCGCGAGCTGACTCCCGAGTCGATTCTCCAGCCTCGCCTTCAGCCCCATCGCCAGTTGCGTCTCCAGCAACTCTTGTAATCGAAGTGGACCACAAGTTCGCAGAGGCTAAACTTTCGGTCTGGGTGGATGATCAATTAACTTATACGCACATGTTGCAAGGGAGCGACAAAAAACGCTTGGTTGTCTTTCATCATGTCCAGGGTCACGAATTGCATGCCATACAGTTGCCTGCGGGGAGACATCGTCTTCGCGTAGAGGTGTCGCCCGGCGGAGGTGTCTCTGATCAGTCAGCCATGATTGCGGGCGAATTTACCAGCCGACAGGAAAATGTACTTCAGGTCAACTTCGATAAATCCGGCGAGATGAATTTGAGCCTACAGAATTAAGCTGCGTCTATGCAGGCTGCGCCCCTCTAAAGATTTTCTTCCAATCAGTTATCCTCAGGTTTTCCCAGTCGATTTTCTTCCAATCAATTCGAGTTCGGATCAGGGAGAGGATCAGCATGAATAAAGTAATCTCAATGAATCCGCGCGTCGCTGTAGGAATGTTTTCCGCTCGTTTGGGGAGCAGGGAAAAGCGTCCGTAGACGAATTCTATGTGCACCCAGTAGACAAGCAATGACGTCTGGCCCAGTTGGATTAGTGGGCTAAAGCCGCGAGTTGCCAATCCCCAGCGGCACCAAGCGTAACTCAGGAACGAGATCACTAACAAAAGACCGATGCGCATCACTAAAAAGTTAGGACTGGTGTGCCAGTAATCATAGGTGGAGTAGATATGGACAGAAGAATGGTCGAATTGGCGGGCCGCGAAGATGGCCAGGGCTCCAACGACGGCGAAGAGTGCGAGAGTCTGAGCCGAACGGGCACGAGCTTTTTCGCCGATGAGAATGAACCCGGCGGCTAAGCCAGCGAACGCAAAAGCAGCCCAGGGGAAGAGTGGAAAGATCCAGGGCTGAGGAGTGCCCAGGTTGTGGCATCCGTCGATGTAGGACTCTAACGGCCAGGGCAGCCAGGTTGGCCGCCAGGTGGTGTAGAGCGGTGGAGTTAGTAACGCGATTAGCGCTGTGACGGCCATCGAGGCGACTACGATCGCAGAACCGCTGGAGCCAGAGCCCTTTTCAGCGAGCTGTGGTAGGCCTGAAGGTATATTCTGATGCGCATTAACTTGCGTTTTGCCATTCGAAACGCCCATTTTTCCATAGATCGTTAGCGTAATACCGCAGATTAAAGCCATCAGGACCATGGATAGTCCGATGATGTTGAGGATGTCGACGCGGAGTAAGTCTGACCACGGCGCCCATCCCCAGGCGATGAGAAACTCTTGCAGGCGGAAGAGGAGTCCGAAGACGAAGATTTCGGCGCCGCGTCGGGCCATGGCACGAGTGATCTGGGCGGGGCTCAGATTCTTGCGAATGAGTTTGTCGGTGACCAGGGCGAAGGAAATTCCGGCGAGAAAAAGAAAAAGCGGGGCAGGCAGTGTGCCAAGGAGTTGTGATCTTTTTAGGAAGCTGGTGTTACGAGCATCGCCGCCCAACCAAGCATCGTAACAGTGCGTCTGGAACATCAGGACACAGGCAAGGCCGCGCATCCAGTCGATCCAGGCGAGACGTGAAGAAGAGTGCGTGGTCACGGACGAGAGTGTAGCGTGCATCGCGCCGTGGGGCCAAGGTAAAAGCTAATGGGCGAAGGTATCCATCTCTCCAACGGTTGGCTGGCGTGCTAGCATTTTCCTAGAAGTTGGTCAGGCTCATCATGAGACATCGCCAGCCCCTTGAGATTGCGACGCGGGCGTCCCGAATCGCCGCTGTATTGGTGCTGCTGATCGTGCTGAGCTTGTTTACTCCGAAAGCTGCGTGGGCTAAGGATAAAGATGAGCCTAAGTGGATCGAAGTGCACACTGCGCATTTTTCCGTGATCACGGACGCGGGCGAAAAGCGCGGGCGAGAAGTTGCCTTGCGGATGGAACAGATGAGGGCGGTGTTCGGTCAACTGATATCGAAAGATAAATTGAAAATGCCGGTGCCGATCACGGTCATCGCTCTCAAGAACGACAATCAGTACGGCACGGTGGCTCCTTCGAAACAGAGCATGGGGGCGGGGTTTTACGTTCCTGGGTCGGATCGAATTTATATCGTCTTAGATCTTTTTCAAATTGATCCTTGGCAAGTGGCGGCGCATCCGCTGGCGCATTATTTTTTGAACTTCAACTATCCTCCAACGCAGAGTTGGTTTGACGAAGGGCTAGCGGAATATTTTGGGTCAATACACATCGGCAAACAGGTCGAAATCGGAGCCGATCCGGAATTGTTACCGGAATGGCATGAGGATTTCTTCGATCAAATGCAGCGGGATCCGAGCGTTCCGCAGTCGCTGACACAGCTCGCGAGTTCGCCGGTATGGATATCGCTGCCTGACTTGTTCACGATGAAGCACGATGGCTCGGGAACGCGCGAGGGGACGCACAACACGCTGTATTATGCGCAATCCTGGGCGGTCGTCCACTATCTGCTGAACAAGAACAAGATGCCGGAGGTAGGAACCTACTTCGATCTGGCGCTGAATCAGAAGGTGCCTGTGGACAAGGCGATAGTGCAGGCGTTCGATATGTCGCCAGCGCAGATGGAAGATGGGGTGAAGGCGTATCTCAACTCGCTGAGCGGACTGGGTATTGCACTCGATCAGTCGAAGAAGCCGATTGCAGATCCAGTGGACATTCAGCAGCCTTATCGTCTCCCATTGCCTTTCGACGTGGACGAAATTGGAATGGCGGTTAATCCGGTTAAGGATGATGACGCGAGGGCGGTGATTGACGACGTAATGGCGCGGGTTCCGGAGCATCGTGATCAGGCGCTGCACGATTTGCAGCAATTAACGGCAGATCCAAAAGACAATGAGGTAGCGCATCGCGGCCTGGCCTGGGACGATATCCGCCAGAAACGGTTCGACGCGGCGGCCGATGAATTGGAGAAGGCTGCGGATTTGAATGCGCGAGATCCGTGGATTTGGTATTACCGCTCGGTGCTGAAGTATCGGAAGGCGCAAGCGACGCGGCAAGAGATGCAGGGGCTGGCCAACATGATGCAGGATTTGCGAGCGGTAACGGATTGGTATCCGGACTTCGCGGACGCTTATAACATGCTGGGCATGGCGCGAGTCGAAGGCGGCGGAATCAATTCGGCGTTGGAAGCACAGCGCGAGGCGATCGCGTTGGCGCCACGAAATGCGGAATACGAATTCAACCTGGGGCAGATTTATGTCGCGGGCAAGAAGTGGGATCAGGCGCGTGAAGTATTTACCAGGCTGAAGACTGGGCCGGATCGAGTGGCGGCAGCGGCGGCGAAACAGCAATTAGACGATTTGGATACGTTGCAAAAATATGGAGTGCGTCCGCAACGAGCTGGGGAAAGCGAGACGCCGGCGGGCGCGGCTAGCACTCCAGCGGCGGTGCACGGAGCACCTGCGGCGCCTGCGGCCGCGAACACAGCGCAGAATCAAGATGAAGATGCGGATATTCCGCCGAAACCGCCGGCCGTGAAGCCGGGCACAACTGGGCCCGTGCAATTTCTGAAAGGCAAAATCGTTAGCAGCGACTGCTCGAAGCCTCCGGAGGCTACGGTCACCGTTTTGAGCGGCATGACAACTTACAAGATGCATGCTTCGGATTTCAAATCATTGTTGGTGATTGGCGAGGATCAGTTTTCCTGTGAGTGGAAGAATCGGTTGGTATCGGTGAATTATCGTGCGGTGGGAAAAAACCAAGGAGAATTGGTTTCAATTGAAGTGCGTTAAGATTGGCAATACCGTGTCGCCGTACTACAGGGCTCCAGAGATGCGGACAGAGACAGCTCGCAGAGGGACGACTCCCGTTTACTCCTGATCTCAATGGCCAGGAAATGGCATTTGGGTGGGGATGTCGTTTTTGATCACGTAAGAAAAGTGAGTTTTGAAACGAGCGATGGTTCCCTTGGGGCCGACTGCCCATCCTTCTTTACCGTCAAAACTGGCGGCGTTGAAATTTAAATGGTCGGTATGTTGCCAATGCATGCCCTCGCCGCCATTGCCGTGGCTAACGTCCGTGCCATCGGGACCGACTGCGGCGAAATCTCCATACCCTATCCCTGCGACTGCCGAGCGATAGCCCCCGGGTTGCTGCTCGGCGAGATGCCAGGTCGCGCCAGAATCCTTTGAATAGGCGGCTACATGGTTTGCGCTGGATGGCTGTTTGTAGTCGCCTCCGATTGCCACTACCAGGAAGTCTCCGCACGCGATGCTAAAAATGCCGCTGGACGGGTTGCCGTTGGCTATTGGAGTGTCGACGGCGGTCCACGAGCGCCCACGATCGGCGGAGTGAAAGACTCGAGCGGCAGCACCGCCTCCTGTGCCAAAGTAAATATCGCCCTGATCGCAGATAGCGATGGCAGTGCCGCTCGCGGCAAACGCACCTTCATGAGGAAGAGCGGCTAGCACCTGGCTGCGCGGCAGTTCTTTCCAATGCTCGCCGTCGTCGGTACTCAAGACCAGGAATTTTCCATCGACCGGATCGCTCAGTGCGAGGCAATGAGTTTTCGAATCGCAAGCCAGTGAATCGAGAAAGAAGCCAGGGCGCTTGTCGGAGTACTGCAGTTTCCAATTTTGGCCGCCATCAGTGGTTTTGTAGATGCGCGATTTATCGCCATCCCCACTCGACATCACGTAGGCGGTATCGGCATCGAATGCTTCGATGTCGCGAAAATCAAGATCGCTTCCGCCCGTGACGCTTATTTGCTTCCACGTCTTTCCGTTGTTGATCGAGCGTAGAACGACCCCGTTCGAGCCGGAAGCCCATATGACGTATTGGGATTCGAAGTTGCTCGGCCGCCGTTCGCTGACTCCGTTGGATTTGACGCTGACGCCTCGCAAGTTCGTATCGAGGCCACTGGTCTGGACGGTCCACCAGTCATCCCAACCGAAGAGATTTGGGACCGCTAAGAACGTGAGGACGATGGCAACGATCAGCGTTCGTGTACGCACCGTAAAATTGTAGTGCAACGATTGCGATTCCAGCGCAGTCACTTTTTGCGGATGCTCGGCCGACGAGTGAAGGACCTGTTTCTGACCAGAGTTGAGAGGACGATTGAAGTCGAGGTGGTGCCGAAGGGCGTCAGTTTGTCGATCAGGCGCTCCAGATGCTGTACTGATTCAACGGCGACTTTTAGAGTGAAGGAATCAGCGCCCGTGCCACGATGACATTCGAGCACTTCGGGCATGTCGCGAACGGCTCTAGCGATGCGCGAAAAGACGTCGCCCACGACACTGATGCGGATGAAGGCGGCGATGGGCAGGCCGATCTTCGCGGGATTGATCTCCGCGCGGAAGCCGGTAATGATGCCGGCATCTTCCATCTTGCGGACGCGCTCGGCAACAGCAGGTAGAGTTAGACCGACACGCCGGCCGAGTTCCGCGAACGACACCCGGGCATTCTCTTGCAGTTCTTCGAGAATATGCCAGCCAATTGCATCCATCGCCACAGTATCGAAGGCCATATCGTCATTCTACTTTACAAATGATACATAATTGCCAAAAATGCTTTATCTGTCGTATTTACGAATTTCTCTCGCCGCCCAACAATAGTGTTAGCGCAGCCTTATTGGGGGCAACCGTTATGTCATTTGAAAATATTCAATGGACCTGGATGAACGGCGACTTTGTACCCTTCGCGGAAAGTACAGTGCCGCTCTCAACCCACGCTCTGCATTACGGGACTGGAGTGTTCGAAGGCATTCGCAGCTATACAGTGAACGGCGAGCCCGCCATTTTTCGCCTGGATGCTCACCTGGAGCGCTTTTACGAATCTGCTGCCGTATATGGTCTGCGCATTCCCTTTAACGCGGAACAATTGACGGATGCGATCTGCGGATTGATTCGACGCAACGGCCTGACCGAATCGTACATCCGACCGATTGCTTATATGGGAGCGGAGACGTTGGGGATTCGCGCACAGTGTTCGACCGACACGGCGATTCTCGCGTGGCCACATATGGCACATCTCAGCGAACAGAGCCGGCGTAGGGGCGCGAGGTTGACGGTGTCTCCGTATCGAAAATTTGATGCGCGCATGATGCCAACAACCGCCAAGGCGTGTGGCCAGTATCTGAATTCGCGGCTGGCTACCACCGAAGCATCGCGGCGTGGCTTCGATGAAGCATTGTTGCTCGATATCAATGGAAATGTTGCGGAAGCAGCAGTTGCGAATATTTGTTTGGTGAATGGTCACACTTTACGAACCAACGACGAAAGATCGTCGATTCTAATAGGTATTACACGAGACTCGATTCTTCAGTTAGCCACGGCGGAAGGGTTTGATATAGAAGTTGGCACCATCACAGTGAGAGATCTGCAAAAAGCTGACGAAGTGTTCTTGTGCGGGACGGCCTGCGAGATTGTGCCGGTGGCTGAATTAGACGGTGTCCAGATCGGACGGGTGACGCCGGGCTCAGCGACCGAGCTGATTCGCAACGCGTTCGATCGCGCTAAGACGGGTGCTTCTGACGAATGGAGTCATTGGTTGCATCGCATAGCGATTGAAGAGGTTCCCGTCGCAGCAGCCGCTTCCAAGTAGATGGATTCGGGTCACGAAGCCGTCAGCGAGCGATAAAATATCAATGTGAGGGAATCAGATGGAGAACCCACTCAAGCTTAAACGCATTCACCATGTTGAATTCTGGGTTGGCAACGCCCGGCAGGCGGCCTACTTTTATCGCAAGGGATTTGGGTTTACACAAGTCGCCTACAGTGGATTGGAAACTGGCCAGCGTCAACGAACTTCTTATGCGATGACTCAGGGCAAAGCAAATTTCGTTCTGACTACGCCTCTGACCTCGGATGATGTGGCGGCGGAGCATATCCGAAAACATGGCGATGGCGTGCGCGATATCGCCTTGGAGGTGGCTGACGCGGATGAGGCGTTTGCGGAAGCGGTCCGACGAGGAGCGCAACCTGCCGAAGAACCGCACGACCTGAGGGATGAGCACGGCACCGTTCGAAGGGCTGCGCTTCACACTTATGGCGACACGATCCACTCGCTGATTTCTTATAAGGATTACAAAGGGCCATTCTTGCCGGGATTCATGGCGGCGCCCGTGGCCGGTGATGATTGCGGCATTCTACGCATTGATCACATTGTTGGGAACGTCGAACTTGGCAAGATGCAGTACTGGGCCGATTATTACACACGTGTGTTCGGGTTCCATCGCTACATCACGTTTGACGATAAGGATATTTCGACCGAGTACAGTGCGTTGATGAGCATCGTAATGTCAGACGATTCGCATTCGGTGAAATTTCCTATAAATGAACCGGCTGCGGCTCGCAACAAGAGCCAGATTCAGGAATACATCGAGGCATACGGAGGAGCGGGAGCCCAGCACATCGCGCTGCAGTGCAAGGATGTGGTGTACACGGTGGGTAAACTGCAACGCAATGGGCTTGATTTTCTTCGCGTTCCTGACACCTATTATGATGTGCTGCCGTCGCGGGTCGGGCCGGTGGAGGAATCGCTGGCGGAATTGCAATCACTCGGTATCCTTGTGGACCGTGACGAGGAAGGATATCTGCTGCAGATTTTCTCGAAACCGGTGGAAGATCGTCCGACCGTGTTCTTCGAAGTCATCCAGCGCAAGGGCAGCCGAGGATTTGGCAAGGGAAATTTCAAAGCATTGTTCGAATCGATCGAGATGGAACAGGCGCGGCGAGGGAATCTGTAGGTATGCCTAACGCAAAATTGACGAGAGCAAAAACTGCGAGCGCAAGAATTAAGACGAGGACATTAACGAAAACATCGTTGCGTTATCAGTCGGGATTCGGCAACGAGTTCGTTAGCGAGGCTGTGGAAGGTGTATTGCCGCGCGGACAGAACTCCCCGCAAAAAGTGGCGCACGGGTTATACACCGAACAACTGAGTGGCACGGCGTTTACCGCGCCCCGCGGCGTCAATCGACGGACGTGGCTCTATCGGATTCGTCCGTCGGTGGCGCACAAGCCATTTGAACCCATCAGCCTGAAAAGGCTGCGCAGTGCGCCATTTGATGAAGTGCCGACACCTCCGAATCAGTTGCGTTGGGGCCCGATCCCAGTTCCTTCGCCTTCAGAGCGCACAGATTTCATCGACGGCCTGATCACCATGGCGGGCAATGGCGACACTCATACTCATATGGGCGTTGGGATTCACATCTACGTCGCCAACGCTTCGATGACGGATCGTTTTTTCTACAATGCCGACGGTGAGATGTTGATAGTGCCGCAACAAGGGCGATTGCTGCTGCGCACCGAGACGGGTGTCCTTGAAATTGGACCGGGCGAGATTGCAGTAATTCAGCGGGGAATTCGTTTTCGCGTCGAACTTCTGGAAAAAGAAGCGCGCGGTTATATTTGCGAAAACTACGGCGCTTTATTTCGTCTGCCTGATTTAGGGCCGATCGGAGCGAACGGCCTGGCAAATCCGCGAGATTTTCTGGCTCCGGTCGCAGCGTTTGAAGATCGCGAAGGCGATTACCGGATTGTGACCAAGTTCCAGGGAAGATTGTGGGAAGCGGCGATTGATCATTCGCCGCTGAATGTGGTTGCATGGCACGGGAACTACGTTCCCTATAAATATGATCTAGCGAATTTCAATTGCATCAACACGGTGAGTTTCGATCATCCGGATCCATCGATTTACACGGTGCTGACTTCGCCCTCGGAAATCCCGGGGACGGCAAATGTTGACTTCGTAATATTTCCGCCGCGATGGATGGTTTCCGAGCACACCTTTCGTCCGCCATGGTTTCATCGTAACTTTATGAATGAATTCATGGGGCTGATCCGCGGTGAATATGACGCCAAAGCGGAAGGGTTTGTGCCAGGCGGTTCCAGCATGCACAATTGCATGGCGGGTCACGGGCCTGACGCTGAGACGTTTGAGAAGGCGAGCAATGCCGAGCTGAAGCCTGTTTTTGTGAAGGACACCATGGCATTTATGTTCGAGACTCGCTTTGTGTGCCAGCCGACGAAATTTGCGCTGGAGACTTCGCAGCTTGATCATCAGTACTTCGAGTGCTGGCAGGGATTGCGGAAGAAGTTTGACAGTTCTGGCAGCTAGAATCACCCACGTTGGGGCAATGAGTTTGCAGATATTTCAAACATCACAGAATCCCGTAGACGCCGTGAGTGCAACAGGCGTACTTCTGCGTAACCTGATCGACTATGCGGGATTATTTCCTCCGGCATCGTTGGGGATGGCTCCATCTGTCGCTAATTATGATGTGTATTCGCGATCGGAATGGAGTTGGATTCTTGGGCGTTTTATTGTCCCGGCGACGCGGCTTGATGAGTTCGAAGCAGCAATTGCCGAATTGCCAACTCCAATAACTGGAACGGACTTCGTCAACTGGCGGCTGTCTGTGCTTCTGGGCTCCGATCCGGCTGCGGATACTGCTCGCATTCGCGAATTCAATGCTCGAATGACGAACTTCGCGCCAAGGAGAATGGCTGTCGTCGAGTCGGTTGAGGTGAAGGTTGCAAGTCCTGCGGAGATCATACGGCTTTCCGAAATCATTCCTGCAGAACTCGCTGCCTATTTCGAATTCCCGCTGTCCAGTTGTACCGAATTCATCGCGGCAGTCGCCAAATGCGGACGCAAAGCCAAGATTCGAATGGGTGGCGAGACGGCTGACAATTTTCCTGCTCCCGAGGGTGTGATCAAATTCCTTCGTCGATGTGCGGCGTCGAACGTGCCCTTCAAGGCGACTGCGGGATTGCATCATCCGCTGCGCTCGGTGCACCGGTTCACATATGAACCCGACAGCGCGGCGGGAACTATGCACGGTTTCTTGAATGTTTTTATGGCCGCGTTGTTTTTGCGGGCAGGAATGAAAGCTGAGCTTGCGGCGGAGGTGCTCGAGGAGGAATCAGCGCAAGCATTTCAATTTGAGTTTGATGGGGTCAGCTGGCGCGAGCATCAGCTTAGCCGACATCAAATCGCGGACGCACGCCGAGACTTCGCAGTCTCTTTCGGGTCATGCTCATTTACCGAACCCGTCAACGATTTACGGACTATGCACCTCCTATGAAGAATCTGCTATGAAAGCCGTTATCGACGAGACCCACGATCCAAACGTGCGAAGTTGGGTTGAATCCGCGAACGTCGCGGGTTCGGATTTCCCCATTCAGAATTTGCCCTTCGGCGTTTTTCGGCGATCCGATACAGGTGCCGCGGCAAGAATTGGGGTTGCGATCGGGGACTGCGTTCTTGATCTTGCTGGAGTGCGGAGCGATGGTTTGCTTGGGGAAGAGAGTCTGCGACTAGCTGCGCATGCTTGCACGTCTGATTCTCTGAATAAATTGATGGCGCTTGGAGCTGGTTCTCGGCGTGCCCTGCGCCGTCGTCTTCATGCGATTTTGCGGCTGGAGGCGCCCGCCTCTGATCGGCAGGCCGCTTCGCGACATCTAGCTGCGCAAGCTGATGTTGAAATGGCTCTGCCCGCGGTCGTCGGCGACTATACCGATTTCTACGCATCGATCTTTCATGCTTGGAACGTGGGAAAGCTGTTCCGTCCCGACAATCCGTTGTTGCCGAACTACAAATATATTCCGATTGGCTATCACGGGCGCGCGTCGTCGCTGGTGCCGACCCGAACGTCGATCCGGCGTCCTTCTGGCCAGACGCGCGATGGAGAAGCCGATCCAAAATTCGGGCCAACCAAGGCGCTCGATTACGAAATGGAGCTGGGCTTTTTTTTGGGCACGGGGAATTCGTTGGGACAAACCATTCCAATTGGTGATGGGGAAGAACATATTTTTGGAATCTGCCTGGTAAATGATTGGTCGGCCCGAGACATTCAGGCTTGGGAATATCAGCCGCTGGGTCCTTTTCTAGCGAAGAGTTTTGCGACGTCCCTTTCGCCGTGGGTGGTCACAATGGATGCGCTGGCTCCGTTTCGAACAGTTGCGTTTGCGCGTGCAGAGGGCGATCCGGCGCCTCAGCCGTATCTCTTCAGCGAGAGCGATCAGGAAAGGGGTGGTCTCGATTTGTGGTTGGAAGTTTCTCTATTATCCCTCCAGATGCGCGAAGCTAGCATTGCGCCCGTCGTTTTGGGACGAAGCAATTTTCGCGACATGTACTGGACCATGGCGCAGATGCTGACTCATCATGCGAGCAATGGCTGCAATTTACGCTCCGGCGATTTGTTGGCAAGTGGAACCGTGTCGGGCGCAGATAAGAGTGCTCGTGGCTGCTTGTTGGAGCTAACTTCACGTGGCAAGGATCCAGTTACTCTGCCGACTGGAGAGCAGAGAAAATTTCTAGAGGACGGAGATGAAGTTATCCTCCGGGGATTCTGCGAACGAGATGGATTTCGTTGCATTGGACTGGGGAGTTGCCGCGGGATGGTTCTGCCCGCTTTTCTAACTTGAGAAGTCTCCGCTTATGAGAGCCTCAGTCACTTCATCCTGCTTCGGAGTCCATCGGAACGTGATCTATCGCCTCAATCCGAATCAAGCCGACATGCGGGTACTCCATATCGAGAATAACTTAGACAGCAATTGAAAGTATGTCCGAATAAATGAGCGTCTGCATTAAGCTGCGAGTTTTTTGCTTCCGCCGTCCTGTAACTCGCTTAGAGGGCGATAGCGAAGGCCAGCACACCTAGTCCCGAAAAGACCGCAAGCAGCAACGAACGCGGACCAAACTTTTCCCTGAAACGCGTTGGATCGATCGAGCGATGCTTTTGCGGCCTTGTCCTCCGACGGGGCTGCCCTTCCTGGTCTTCACGCTGGGAGGCCTTAAGCCACTATCCGTCGAAACTGAGCTCATTGTACGAATCAAAATTCCTCCTGGCGGGCAAACCGGAGTCGTGAAAGATGTTATCGTGTCGAGCATAAAATGATAAAAGGAAAACCCTTGATAGCTCCATTGGATGCGACCGTCCCAACGACCTCTGTGAATCCGCTTACTCCTACAACGTCACCAATAAGCAAAGATGGCCACGGTGCTGCCGTTTTCGCTGGCTTTCTCGGATGGACGCTCGACGCCTTCGACTTCTTTTTGGTCGTCCTCTCGTTGACAGCCATCGCCCAGGAGTTTCACCGGTCCGACAAAGAGATTGCGTTTTCCATCACTCTCACTTTGGCGTTCCGTCCAGTGGGTGCGTTCATCTTCGGATTGCTCGCCGATCGCTACGGCCGCCGCCTTCCGCTGATGCTCGACCTCATCTTCTACTCAGTGGTCGAGGTGGCAACCGGCTTCGCGCACAGTTTCACCACCTTCCTTGTCTTGCGCGCATTATTCGGCATCGGCATGGGCGGAGAGTGGGGCGTTGGCGCCTCTCTTGCCATGGAAAAAGTTCCACCTAGGCTGCGCGGATTTCTTTCAGGATTGCTTCAGCAGGGATATGCCCTAGGCTATTTGCTGGCCGCGGGTTGTTTCTATTTTGTCTTTCCTCATTGGGGTTGGCGGCCGATGTTCTTTATTGGAGGACTGCCCGCCCTACTCGGCCTTTTCGTACGCTTCAAGGTGAAAGAGTCAGAAGTATGGCGCAAGACTCGTCACCCGAACTGGAGCAGCCTAGGCCGCGAAATACTCTCCCATTGGAAATTGTTTCTTTATCTGACGCTCTTGATGATGATGATGAACTTTTCCTCACACGGAACGCAAGACATGTTTCCGACCTTCCTGCAACGCCACTGGGGAATGAAGCCCACTCAACGCGCTGTGGTCACTGCGATCTCTATGGTCGGGGCGATCCTCGGAGGTACGCTGATTGGCTTTTTGTCCGACCGTTTCGGACGCCGCAGCACGATGATCACAGCATTCATCTTGGCGATTGCGTGTATTCCGCTGTGGGCTTACGCTCCGTCAGTGATCTTGCTGGTCGTGGGAGCCTTTCTGATCCAGTTCATGGTCCAAGGGGCCTGGGGCATTATTCCAGCGCACCTCTCGGAATTGTCTCCCGACTCAGTGCGGGGATTCCTTCCCGGATTCGCGTACCAATGTGGCGTGCTGCTGGCTGGCTCAGTCGCTTACCTGGAGGCCATTCTCGCCGAACATACCAGTTATGCCAATGCTATGGCTCTGACCGCATCCGTGGTGTTCACACTAGCCGCCATCGTAGTGGCTTTAGGACGGGAGAAAAAAGGCATTCAATTCGGTGCGTAGGTCTCCGATCAGATGTCGGCGCGCTACGCGATTGCAACTGTTGAAGAGGTCGGTACTTTATACCCGTTCAACTCTTGACTTGCCCTGTCCGTCATGCTATACCGCTTGGGTTAACTAAAGCGATTTAGTTCAGTACGGGGACGGAGGGTCATCGTCCAATCTATTACGATCGTAAGGACTGTTTTAATGGGCATTAAGACACGCTTCGTCCTTTTCGTTGTTCTATCAATAACGTTGATCTGGTCTCGGACGCAGGCTCAGTCCTCAATTGTTGCGGAGGATTCCCGCGCGGTTGTCATCGATGCCTCTGCTCCCGCTCATCCTTTCCCCCACTTCTGGGAAGACATGTTTGGTTCCGGACGGGCCATTTTGACTTTGCGCGATAGCTACCGTGAGGATCTCCGTAATGTGAAGCAGATTACCGGCTTCGAGTACGTGCGCTTCCATGCGATTTTGCACGATGAAGTTGGTGTCTACGATGAGGACGCGCAAGGTCACCCCGTGTACAACTTTTCTTATGTGGATCAGATTTATGACGGACTGCAGGCCAATGGCGTGCGCCCGTTTATCGAAGTGAGCTTCATGCCCAAAAAGCTGGCAGCTAAAGAAGCTCTGCATCCTTTTTGGTACAAGCAGAATGTCTCCCCACCCAAGGATTGGGATAAGTGGGACGATCTCGTGACACAATTCACCAAACACCTCGTTGAGCGTTATGGCATCGACGAGGTTTCGCAGTGGTACTTTGAAGTCTGGAACGAACCAAATCTTGATTTTTGGGCCGGCGAACCAAAACAGGCGAGTTACTGGCAACTTTACGATCACACCGCGCGTTCCATAAAGCAGGTAAGTGCGCGTCTGCGCGTGGGGGGACCCGCCACCGCACAAGCCGCATGGGCCGATGCTTTCATCCGGCACTGTGCCGAAAATAAAGTCCCCGTCGATTTCGTTTCCAGTCACGTTTACGGTAACGACAAAGCCCAAGATGTGTTTGGCATTGACGAGAAAATCCCGCGCGACCAGATGGTGTGTCGCTCAGTGAAGAAGGTGCACGATCAGATCAAGTCTTCAGCAATGCCTGACCTGCCTCTGATCTGGACTGAGTACAACGCGAGTTACTTCAATGAGCCTGCGGTTACTGATTCAATTTATATGGGTCCGTGGCTGGCCGACACAATACGCCAGTGCGATGGCTTGACGAACATGATGTCTTACTGGACTTTTTCCGATGTTTTCGAAGAGCAAGGCGTGGTGAAACAGCCTTTCTATGGCGGGTTTGGACTGATAGCGGCGGGCGGTATTCCCAAACCTTCCTACAACGCATTCAAGTTGCTGCACTTGCTGGGTGACGAACGAATTACCCTGGATTCAAGTACCGTGCTGGCAACTCGCCACAAAGATGGTTCGCTGGTAGTTGCTGTGTGGAATCTCATTCCTCCGGATGAGACTGGACAATCGAGAACAATTCATCTGCGATTCGAACATCTCGCCGGACATCCTCGCGCCTATATCTCGCAAGTCGATCGCGACCACGGAGATATACATCCTGCCTATGAAAAAATGGGACAGCCTCGCTATCCGACCGAGAAGCAGCTCGCGGAGTTACAAAGAGCGGCAAAGTTGCCTCCCGCTGAAATCCGCAAACTTGTGCACGGCGAATTGACCCTCGATCTCCCTCCCGATGGTCTGTCAGTTGTCGAGGTTAAGTAAGGGAAAGGGTTTGGATTTGGCCCGGAGCGCTAAATCCGGAATGCCGTCCCCATTGAAATCTCCGGCTGCAACCAAAGCAAAGCCCGCGGTCAGATCAAGGTTCGGACCCGCCGCCGTGAACGACCCGTCCCCGTTTCCAAGGAGAGTCGTCACGCCTCCCGATGATGGGTCTGCAGGCGTCGTGCCTACGGACATTTCTCCACCTCCCGCTCGATCGCCTGACTCAGTTCCGTGATGGTCGGATTCAGTCGATCCATCAACTACAGTAGGTCGTGTCGTCGCCGGCTTGCCTACGGCGCGAGCTGGAGTGATTCTAGCTGCTAGCGTTCGCGTTCCCGCCATGAGCGCTTCTCTTCGAGCGCAGCCCTTCGTTCAGCGCGACGGCTTGCAGTTGATTCATGATACGGGTCCGCGCCTGCACCAAGCGGTCACGATGCCACAGCAGTTGCCGGAGATTCCGGTGCCGACGTCAAATTTGCCGACTTTTTCATGAGCAAGATTGAAGGCAACACGCGTACTGAAACGAGCAGACGATCGAATGCTGAAAAACTGTCGCGCTAAGCTCCTGGATTGCTCTTTTCGGTAGGCATGCGGCTTTGGCCCTGGACGGGAGCCGCCTGTCGCGCCTTCAAAAATTCCTAGCCCAAGACTCGTCCGTAATTTTGTAAATACAGTTTTGTTTTCTTCTGTTGCGAAGCCTGTCAAACTTTATGCCTTCCACAAAGGTGCATAGGCTCAACAGCCTGTCGTATTATTTCATCCACCCCGCTTGCGGGGGGCACAAGTCTTATGTCACGAAATAAGGAGACTTCCCTTGAGGCTCAGTTACGAATGCTGCCACGTTTTCTTGCGGGCTGGAGTCTTGATTTGTGGAATTGCAACATCCCTTGCTCAAAACGAGACGACAACTGGTCCGAGCACTCCTGGCCAGGCCATCCCGGGAACAAATGGCGTGAGCTCTTTCGCAGGCAGCGTACCGGGAAAGCTGGTTCCTGGAGTTCTGGCGCTTTCGTTGCGCGAAGCCATCGACCGCGGATTGAAGCAAAATCTCGGACTGCTGCTTTCAAATGCAGATATTCGCTCGGCTCGAGGGCAGCGCTGGGAGCAGTTGAGCGCTCTTCTGCCACACGTTACGGCAACGCCTTACGTGGCAGAGTCGAGGGTAAATATTGACGAACTCGGCTTTGCTGGTCTCGCTGCCCAATTGCACCTCCCATCATCCGTCGTCCTCTATTCTTATTTCGACGCGCGCGCCAATGTCACCCAAACTCTGTTCGATTGGAAATCAATCAATGCTACCCGCGCGGCGAGCCAGAGTTTGAAATCCGCCGACTATACCTTCAAAGACGCCCGTGACCTCGTTGTGCTAGCCGTGGGCTATACCTATTTGCAGGCCATCGCCGACGAAGCCCGCGTTGAAACGGCGGAAGCCCAGGTCAAGACTGCAAAAGCGCTTTACGATCAGGCAGCCGACCAGGTGAATGCAGGCACGTCGGCCGACATCGATGGCCTGCGTACCAAGGTGGAGTTCCAGACCCGGCAACAACAGTTGATTCAAGCGAAGAACAACTTTGCTATCCAAAAGCTGACGGTCGCACGGGTAATTGGGCTGGCTCCCGGGCAGGAATTCGAATTCACGGACAAGTCGCCCTACCAGCCATTCGAAGACATCACCATTGATGAGGCTCTGAAACGCGCATACGCCTCGCGCTCCGATTACCAGGCGGCTATGACTGACGTGCGCGCAGCGGAGTTCTCGCGAAAGGCCGCTTTGGGTGGCTATCTCCCATCGCTTTCGGTTAATGCGGATTATGGGCTGGGAGGGTCGCATCCCTCCACGGCAACACCCGTGGGCGACGTACGCGGAACGCTGACGATTCCAATCTTTCAGGGCGGCAGTGTTCACGGTGATGTTTTGCAGGCTGATGCGAAACTCGAGCAGAGCCGCGAACGCCTGGACAATCTGCGGGCGCAGATCGACTCCGATGTGCGCGCGGCGTTGCTGAATCTGCAGTCGTCAGCGGATCAGGTAAATGTGGCTCGCAGCAACATTGATTTGGCGGAACAGACGCTGGTGCAATCGCGCGATCGTTTCGGCGCGGGCGTCACCGATACCGTGGAAGTGGTGCAATCGGAAGAAGCAGTTGCGAGCGCGCACGAACAGTACATATCGAGTTTGTATAGCTATAATTATGCAAAAATTTCCCTGGCCCGTGCTCTCGGAGTCGCGGAACAAGGTGTCAAAGACTATTTCAAAGGAAAATGAACATGTCGGAAGAAAACCCACCCCGGCCGGTGCCTGACCCAGGCAAGGAATCCCATGTCGATTCGTCGTCTGTGACGGGCAGGAGCTATACGCCGCCGGTGCGCCGGAGTTCCAAGCGCCGCAGAAACATCGTGATTCTCGTCGTCGCGGTAGTGGTAATGGTCGGCGGTGTGTTCCTCTGGCGCTACTTAAGCAGCTACGAATCGACCGACGACGCGCAGGCGGACGTCCACCTCTATCCTGTCAGCGCGCGGGTTTCCGGTTATGTGGCGAAAGTCAACGTCGACGACAACCAGTGGGTGGAAAAAGGCGCTGTGCTGGTGGAGATCGATCCGAAGGATTATGAAGTTGCAGTGGCGGAGGCACAAGCGAGTCTTGCTAATGCGGAAGAGACGGCAAAATCGTTGAACATTACGGTTCCAATTACCTCAGTGAACACTTCAAGCCAATTGAAGTTCTCTGCCTCGGGCATTGACGACGCAAATGCCGGGGTTATCGCTGCCGAGAGGCAGTTAAACGCTGCTCAATCTCAGGTCGAAGCCGCCGAGGCGAATGATGTGAAGGCGCAAGACGATCTCCACCGCTATAAGCTACTGGTCGACAAGAGGGAAGTATCGCAGCAAATCTACGATCAGGCACTGGCCGCGGCCAAGTCCAGCACAGCCACGGTGGCCGCAGCCCATTCGAATGAGTCCGCTGCGGAGCAATTCGTGCAACAGGCGAGGAGTCGCCTGGCGCAAGCAGACGCAAACCACAAATATGCGGAGACGGGGCCTCAACAAGTGTCGTCGACGCAAGCCCGCGTTCGCGCAGCGATCGCTGATGTTGAGGAAAAGCGAGCGCTACTTGAGCAGGCCCAACTGAATCTTGGATACACGAAGATTGTGGCTCCGGTCACCGGTGAAGTGAACAAGACCGTCGTGGTTGGGATGAACGTTGCTGACGGGCAGCAACTGCTCACAGTGGTGCCTCTCGATGAAGTGTGGGTCACTGCCAATTTCAAAGAAACCCAGCTCAAGCATATGCAAGTTGGACAGAGAGCGGAGATCCATATTGATTCCAGCGGCCGAACTTTAAAAGGCCGTGTGGACAGCTTTGCGGGAGCAACAGGTCCGCTATTTAGTCTACTTCCGCCGGAAAATGCCACAGGAAACTACGTGAAAATTGTGCAGAGGGTTCCGGTTAAGATCGTTCTCGATCCTGGCGAAAATAAAGATCGCCTATTGCGGCCGGGCATGAACGTGGTGCCGGACGTTTATCTCCAGTGAATTCCGTTTCCGGAGTTTCGTATTGGAGTTCCGTACCTAAGTTCCGTACCATGAGTTTCATTCAGTGAGTTCTGCCGCAACCAGCTTTGAACATTTGAGTTTTCCGGAATGAGTTCCGCTACTCTCACTCTCGAACAGGATGTCTGGAAGCCTAAGTACAATCCTTGGCTGATTGCGGTTGTCGTGGCACTCGCGGCGTTCATGGAGGTGCTCGATACGAGCATCGCCAACGTCGCCCTCCCGTATATGGCGGGAAATCTGGGCGCGAGCAATGATCAAAGTACGTGGGTATTGACGTCTTACCTGGTTTCGAACGCCATCATTCTGCCCATCAGTGGTTGGCTCGCAGGTGCCTTGGGACGCAAACGCTTCTTCATGGCCTGCTTAACTGTCTTCACCATAAGTTCTTTGCTCTGCGGCATTGCGCCGAGTCTAGGATTTCTTCTTTTCTTTCGCGTATTGCAAGGCGCGGGCGGAGGCGGATTGCAGCCGATGGCGCAGGCAATTCTGGCCGACACATTTCCACCGCAGCAGCGAGGCTTGGCATTTGCTCTGTACGGCATTACGGCCATCATGGCTCCTACGATCGGGCCGACACTGGGTGGATGGATCACCTTCAATTATTCGTGGCGATGGATTTTCTTTATCAATCTCCCGGTCGGAATAGCCACCTGGTTTCTGGTGCGCCGCTTTGTCGAAGATCCTCCTTATTTGGCCAAGCTCAAAGCAGCTGGCGTCAAATTGGATTACATTGGCATTGCCCTCCTCGCGCTCGGCATTGGAGCATTGCAGGTGTTACTCGACAAAGGCCAGGAAGATGATTGGTTCGGATCGCAATTCATCACTACTCTGGTCGTCATCGCGGTCGTATGCCTGATCTCCTTGGTGATCTGGGAGTGGTATCAAAAAGCTCCGATCATCGACGTCCGCATGTTCAAGAGCTTCAACTTCGCGAGCTCCAGCCTCATGATGTTTATGTTGGGCATCTCGCTGTTCAGCAGCCTGGTTCTGATGCCGCAATTTCTCCAAACGCTTTTGGGATACACTTCGGAGCTGGCCGGGCTTGCTCTTTCCGCGGGAGGCATGGTCCTTCTGATTGAAATGCCTATCATGGGCCAGCTGACCACAAAGTTCCAGGCGCGCTATCTGATCGCCTTCGGCTGGCTGTCTTTATCCATTGCCATGCTCTATTCCACCCAGCGAATCGACTTGCTAATCAGCTTCAGTGCCGCCACGTGGCTGCGCATTGCACAGGTGATCGGTTTGGGATTTCTCTTTGTGCCGATCACGCTGGTAGCTTACATCGGAATTGCGCCGGAGAAAAATAACGCGGTCGCCGGAATCATCAATTTCATGCGTAATATGGGGAGCAGCGTAGGAACGTCCTTAGTTACCACATTGATTGCACGGCGCTCGCAATTTCATCAGGGCAGATTAGTGGGCGACATTCGTATCGACAATCCCAATTTCGCGAACTCGGCCCAAGCTCTAGCTCAGCGCCTGGCAAACGCTGGTGTTGGCAAGCACGAAGCACAAATAACAGCTTATGCTCAGATTTACCAATCCGTGCAGGCGCAGGCGGCGAGCCTGGCATACATCGATACCTTTAAGGTTCTTGCTGTGGGTGCGGGGATCATGTTCTGTCTGGCTTTTGCGTTGAAGAAAAATGATCCCGGCGGTGGTGGGGTTCGAGTGATGGAGTAATAATAAAATCTTGGCGCCAGCAAATAATAGTGGGAGTCGGACACAGATGATAAAAATTGTGACCATTGAGCGCGAGTACGGCAGCGGCGGCGGTGAAATCGCTCAGCTGCTATCGAAGCAGCTGGGCTGGAAGCTTTGGGATCAGTTGCTGACCGAGGAGATCGCGCGCCGTGCTGAATGCCCCAAAGCGATTGTCGAGGGTCGGGAGGAACGAACTGATCCCCTGTATTACCGGCTTTTCAAGTCATTCTTGCGCGGAAGTTACGAAGGAAGCCTGAACGCACACAAGCTCAAAGTGGTCGACAGCGAGTGCATTCTAAAGTTTACAGAAATTGTTGTTCAGGAGGCGGCGAAAACTGGGAACTCAGTCATTGTGGGCAGGGGATCGCAGCAGTTTCTGAGGAACCGCACAGACACTTTGCGTGTGTTTCTTTACGCTCCGAGAGAAGATAAAGTGCGACGCCTGTTGACTCGCGGCAAAAGTGAGAATGAAGCTGAGCAACTGGTTGATACGGTCGATAAGGAACGCATTGATTTCATTCAGAAATATTTCGGTGTCGAATGGCCTGACCGTGCCGTTTACCACACCATGATCAACACTACGATCGGAGATGAAGCCGTTGTTCACATGATTCTGGATTTCATGAAAACCTTCGATGCAAGAATTACTGCCTGAGTGCTTGCGGCATCGATCTGTCGCCATCCGCACGGCGCGCAAACCAATATATCTGCTCCCTAGAGCACTGCCGACATGCTTGTTCCTGCGGCGGCAAAGACATCGGCGGCTTCCTGTTCGGCGATGGGAATAAATGCCTGCACGACGTCAGAGTCAAACTGGGTTCCACTGCTGCGGATAAGACGGCCAATCGCTTCCGAGTGTGGAAGCCCCTGCCTGTAGCAACGGTTCGAGACCATGGCATCAAAAGCGTCGATGACGCAAATGATACGCGACACCAATGGAATATCGGCTTCCTTGAGTCCTGCGGGATAGCCGCTGCCATCCATGCTCTCGTGATGGTGCAAGGCGTAGAGGCTTGCTTCTTCGAGTCCAGGGAACAGACGCAATAAGGACCAGCTGTATTCCGGATGGCGGTTGATGAGAGCGCGTTCCTCCGGCGTGAGTGGACCCGCCTTTTTCAGAACGGCGTCGGGCACTCCAATCTTACCAACGTCATGCAGCAGCGCGGCTACCTCGACCTGATAAAGGCGCTCTTCCGGAATCTCCATCTTACGAGCTACTCGAAGCGCCCATTCCGCCAATCGAGTGCTGTGTACCCCAGTGTTGATGTCCTTCAAGTCGAGCATCTGGTTGAAGGCACACACGAGAGAGTTGCGGAAAGCGAGATGCTGCTCTTCCAGTTCCTTGATGCGCAGCATAAGCCCAGACACATCCACTACAGGATTCGAGGTTGCAGACATGTCGTTGCTGGCTCGCTTTCAACTTATCCATTTACAAGAGATTGCACGCCTGTAGTGCCTTATACGTATCCAGCCGTCCGAACCCGAGGTTCAGATTGCCGATGTAGTCAGCATTCGCCAAGCCAAGGGGAACGGTCCAGCTTGGGCAGTTGCTGTTAGCCCCCATCATCAGAGCGGCGGTACCGGCTACCAAGGGTGTGCTGAATGATGTGCCCCATCCAGCGGCGTAGGTGCCCCATGGATAAGTGGTGACAATGCCCTCTCCCGGAGCAGCCAACCACACCGGTGGCGCACCATAGTTCGTAAACGTCGACTGGACGTCGGTATTCGAAGTTGAGGCGACGTCAATCACTCCAGGAAGTCCGCCTGGATAAACCGTTGTATACTCGCCGCTGTTTCCAGCGGACGCGACGGAAATTACTCCACGGCTGTTGGAATATTTGATCGCTGTTGCGAGTTCTGCTGAGTAAGTCGAATAATTAAAGCTCATGTTCATCACATTGGCGCCATGGCTCACGGCATAGTAGATGGCTCGCAGAATGTCTGAGTCATACGCGTTGCCGTTCGCGGAAAAAGCTTTGAGCGGCATGATCTGTGCTTCGGGCGCGACCAGGTGAATGAGGCCGGCGGTCATCGTTCCATGTCCGAAGTCGGAGTACGCGGTGCCGTCCAGGACTGCGACCGTCCGCTGATCGAGCACCGCGACCGTCCGTTGGTCCAGCATTGCGGGCTGCGCCTGACTCGAGTTAGGAGCGGGGGTCCCCTGAACATCGTTCATTTCCGAGCCGCCGCTGATATTGCGGGTGAAATCGTAGCCGTTAACCAGAACACCTTTTAGAATCGGATTGGTGGGGTCGACGCCAGTATCGATGTCCGCGACTATAGTGCCCGCCCCCGCCGCGTTAAAAGCGCCTTGAGTTGTGGCTGTGCGCACGAGCTGATTTCCGGGTTGCGCCAGGTAACCATGCCAAACCGTCGCGCCGTAGTAAGGTGTTGGCGTCTCATCCGTTAAATACGAAGGGTCGGAATTGGCATACGCGGGCACTGCATTCACAACCTGATCGACTTCAACATCGAGGATGCCGGTCTCAAGATTGAGCTGAAGCAGCTTCGTAACCGGATTGAGAATGGCCGGCAAAGTCACGAGGAATAACTGCCCGTTAGGATCGCCAAGACCAGTTACGACTTTGCAACCCATCAACAAGCATGTGAGGTTGATACCGGGGAGACCAAGCGAGTCGCGCACAATTAGACGAGTTTGCGCTTGCGCAGCTGGCGCGCACAAAGCAGCCAGCAATAACAGCAGGCAAGGTATTATGCCCGCGCGCCGAAGACTCATATGTGATTTTGTTTCTACCATCGTTGTCCCCTTTTCGATCCTGTACTTGAGTGCGAGTCTAATGTAGAACTTTGGTGCTTTCCACTTACACCCGTACTCTCTCTGGAGTAACCCGTTTTGGTTCCTTTGGTAAGACATATTGGTTACCTTTAGCTTGGATTTGTCAGCGGAATCCGCACGGGGTTGCGGCCCACCGCCTTTACTGATAGCCACAAATGTTCTGTCGCTTCAAACTCGATGTGGAACTCTCCCAAGGTGCTGACATCGGTGGTCGCGACCATTCGATCTTGTTCTGTCGACAATTCGACCGTGGCATTGTTTTGCAATGCTCTTACTTCCTGCTTGTCGAAAACTTGTCCTACCAAGTGAACTGCCTTGGACTGTGCACGCCGACCGAAACGCAAGTCCACCGTCAGGCCTTCTGCTTCATAAATGACCTGCCATACATTCAGCGCGCCGCTGCGCACACCAGCCATTAACGGCTGGGCAAAACTGTCGAAAACGAGGTTAGCCAAAGTCCACGTCCGCAACGGTCGTGAATATCTACTGGCAAAGCCTGACTTCACCAGGCGCACCAGATTCTCGGGCGGCGCATAAGCGCCTTCTTTGGTTGCAAGCCTTTCGACCCGGCTCCAGGCGTCATGAGCGGTCTTGCACTTCAAACAACCCGAGCCTAGATGTGCCTTGATGTTTTTGCCGACTTCGGGTCCGCTGATTCCGCGTACAAAATCAGCCCAGGGTTGTTCTGAAAAATGCTGCATTCTTATCCTCGAGTACCTTTTGTCTTTGGGGTCTAGAGATTCGGTCCATTAAGGCTGGGCTTTGTCTCTAGTACAAAAGGGATGGCAGAGCCTGGAAAAATACAGTTTTCGAGAAAGAAAACTTCGTAACTTCTTACCCCTTTCCTATCAATAAGAAAGGAGCCCAATGATAGGGATGGGGGCGGTGCCGGCGCAGGCTGATGGATGCAGATCGCATGGCTTCCGCTTGCGAACGCCCTGCCTGCAGCTGGGTATAGAACTCGACCATGAATTCCTTAGTGCTGTCGTCGTGAACATCCCACAGGCTCAAGATGAGCGACTGCGCTCCAGCCTGTAACAAGCCGCGGACCAAGCCCATCAATTCGTCTCCGGGAGTTACTACGTTCAATCCGGTGGCGCATCCACTCAGCACGACTAACTCGACTGGCAGTTGCAGATGGGCCATGTCGTAGAGGCTGAGATGGGATGTCCCGAGGCGAATCGACGAGAACATCGGGTTGTCTTGACGAAAGTATCCGTGAGTTGCAATATGCACCGACTTACTGCGAGGTCCATAGGTACGCAGCACGTCCTCGGTTGCCTCATCGCCCATGAAGAGCTTGGCGTCCGGTAAGATTTGCGCGAGTGCATTGACCTCCGTGCGAATCGCGGGTGTCCGTTCATCGGGTACACCGAAGATCAGCGAATGGCCCGCCGTATTGGCTGTTTTCGTCTGGCAATGTGCGTAAATGCTGGCGCTGGGCGCGTAAGAAATGGAGAAGCGATCGATCAGATAGGACTCGCCGTCATGGAGAGCATGAAACGGAACGTAGTGCAGGAGTCCATGCTGCACAAAGACAATGTGCCGGGCGGTGAGCAGATGGCGAATGGGCGCAATTAACTCCTGATAGAGGCTCTTGAGGTGTGCCTCGGTCGATTCCAGCAGGGGCTGGCTGAAAGTTGCCACATACTGGGGATCAAGCCGGAATTTCGATATTTGAAATTGCAGAAATTGCAGCAGCTTTTGAATGCGTGACTGCACCGTGACCGGACAGATGTGAAGTTCGTCACGAGTTAGTACGCATACAACTACGCGGTCGTGCGTGCAAAAGAACTCGACTAATGCAGTATCGGCAGGAAGGACGGAGCGAATCTCTTCCAGTGACATGTTGGAAGGCATTTGCACCCCCGCTTGATTGGCCTCCGCAACCGTGGCTTCTTTCACCGCGCGCATAAAGTCGGACTCGCGCGATCGAGCCTGTTGCTCGAGTTGCTGGACGCGTTTTTGCGAACGCTCTTCCGGCCGAAGCTGTTCGCGCTCAATCAGGTTGTAATACCAATTCAGCTCTTCGCGAAGATTGCGGATCGAACGTACGAGTTCGCTTTGCCCATGATCGGCTGGCGTTGGCACATGTATTGGTTGGTTCAGAAGATCCAGCAGGGTGCGTGATTTGGCCTGTTCGATGTAAGCGAACACCTCCTCGAAGCTGTTCTGGCGGCGCAGGCAAATGTCGACCAAGCTCTCGTAAACTTCAAGTTTGTTCTCGAAAAAGGCGATCTTCAGCTCTTCTCCGCGCAAACTGCTGCGTAAGCGCTCAACTGCCATACGCGCCCGGCAATACGACTGGTAGGCAGCATCCTCATTTCCTGTTACACGCTCGATTTCGCCCATGAGGAACTCAGCCTGGTAGAGGAGCGTGGGCGAATCCAAGTTCGACAAATCTGTCAGCGCCATTCTGCAGTGTTGTTTTGCGAGTTTGGTGTCGCTCAGACGCAGGGCAATTCGTGCGAGTAAGAGGTCGGCCAGCACCGCCTTCCCGCGCATGGATGATGTGCGGAAGAACTCGTGCGCTGATGTGCAAAGGCGACGCGCCTCAAACAGACGACCCTCGGTGAAAAGCACCAGAGCTTCGTACAGATCAATGAGCGAAGGCCAGACCTGATTCTGGTCGCGAACAAACATTTCTTTTGCTTGCGCAAACAGTTTGACAGCCTCAAACGCCTGCCCCTGGCGACTGGCCGCGATGGCCGCGAAGCCCAATGCCTTTGCGGCCTCATAGCCAAAACCGAGATCGTGAAAAGCTGCATTGGCGGCTCGTCCCAGTTCGCCAGCTTCGGCACTCAGATTCAATTCAAGATAGATTTCGGAGAGATCAAGATTGCAGAGCGCAAGCTGATAGGGGTCATTCGCTTTCTTCGCACTGACGGATGCATCCCGCAGCATTTGAATTGAACGTCCGTACTCCCCGCGCAAGAAGTATAGGTAGGCTATGTTGTAGTCGGCGTAGGCGACCAGAATCGGCATGCCCTTCTGTTCGCAATGGCGACGGGCGACCCTGTGCAATTCTAATGACTTGGGAAAATCGTTCAAACTGATGTGACAAAGCGACAAATTACTTAGGACAGCCGCCAACCCTTCGGCATCGTCGTGAACTAGCATCTGTTCATACGCGCGCTCATAAAATGCGAGCGCTTCGGTGAAGCGATCTTGCCGGTGATAGATGTTTCCGATATTGATTTCCAGTCGAGCAAGCCGGCGAGTATTTCCTTGTTTCTGAAAGATGGCGCCTGCGCGCTCTCCGGCAGAGAGTGCCTGATCGTACCGCCCCAGCAATAGCAACGACTGAATGGATCCACTCAGAGTCCGCGCGAGTTCGGCTTCTTCGCCGGTTTGCTCAAACAGAGCAATGGCCTGCTCGTGCAACTGAACGGCTTCCGTGTGCTCGTCGAGCGCGTACATGGCATTTGCTTTTGCACGCAGACCTCGTGCGAGGAGACTCGGATTGTTAAGCGCTTGTGCGACATCAAGGGCTGCCTGCGCCAGGTGCTTGGCCCGATGCGTGTCGATGCGAACTTCTTGCCAAACTTTTTCGGTGAGAGTGTTTACGATCTCATCCCACGTAATTGCAGGATGTTGCGCGACCAATTGGGCGCGGCTTGGCGTGTCATCAAGCGCGAGCAAGCGCTCGATGATGGCGTCGGATTCGGTCTTCTGAACCGCCTGGACACTCATTTGGAATTAGAAGCCCTTCTTCTCAAGATGTTTCCTGAGATGGGCCAGGCAGCGGCCGCGGATCGCCCCGATCGAGCCGGTCGCCATGCCCAGTTCCTCCGCAATATCTTCGTAGGGGCGTGGAGGAATTTCGAAAAAAAGCAACCGAACCATCCGCTCACACTTTTCGGGCAATTCTGTGATGGCGTCGCGCAGTATTTGTTCTTGCTCGAGTTGCACTAACATGTGCTCGGGAAGTTCGTCAGCATCGCTGGCAGGAAGCGCGGCGTCGCTGTCTGTACCTTCGGGAGCAAGTTCAACCAACTTGTCCGCAGCGCGCTGATAGTGAAGGCATTTGTGATAGCAAGTTTGCATCAACCATTTCGGCAAGGCGCGGTGTTCGCGGAGCTGCGGCAGCTCAGAGAGCAAATCCACACAAACGGACTGAAATATATCGCTCGCATCCTGATGCATCCCAAGTTTGACGGGAATCGAGTAGATGAGGTTCTTGTACTTGTCGATCAAGGCTGACCAGGCTTCCTGATCGCCTTTCAAGCAGCGGCCGATTAATAGTTCATCCGATGATTGGCTCGGCGAAGAGTGAACCGGTTGTTCCTTCTGCCGTCCTGTTGCCGCTCCGGTCATCGAACTCCCGCGTTCTCCCGAGCTGGGTCGCGAATATAGAGTTCGTCCGCGTTCCACAACGTATAGGGATCGATGACCGCCGGGTGGAAATTGCCGACCCGAGCACTCGCACTGGCAAGGATGTTGGGCGTTCCCAGAAAAACGAAGGGCAAATTGTCAGCGATCAGTTGCTGCGCACGATCGTATAACTGCTTGCGTTTGGTGTAGTCGAGCGTGACCATCTGTTGTTGCATCAACTGATCAAGTTCGCGCTCCCAATCGGATGCTGGCTTGGTTTCGCCTAAGTGCCATAAGTGCGAGGTTCCGGCGAAGGCCCAGACATTCATCTCCGGATTTGGATCTGCGTCTCCACCACCAAGGCCCATGATCGCTGCGTCGTAGTCAAAGCTCTGAAATACGCGGTCGATCATGGCGCGAAATTCGAGCGGAACAACATGGACCTGCATTCCAAGGTGCGAAAGGTCGTCTTGCAGCAGAGTTGCCATCTTCATGCGCTGGCTGTTCGACGAACTGGTAATGATCGAGAATTCGACTGGCCGCCCCGCTGTGTCCAGCAATTGGCCCGATTGGTTCCACGAGTATCCCGCGGACTTTAGGAGCTGTCGCGCGGTCTCGACTGACCGTTGTGGATGCGGGATATTTTGATTGATCCAGAGTTTGTTTCCTGGGCCTACATTTCCCCACAGAGCTGTGCCGCGAGCTCCGTAGACGAGGCGAACGATGGAATCTCGATCGACTGCCGCGGAGATTGCCTGTCGAAATTTCAAATCGCGAAACCAGGCCTGTTTGCCGGCAACCTCGTCGAGTTTTTTCCCGTTAAGGTCATTCAGGTTGAACAATAAGAAGTTGTATTCCAGACTTGGGCCCATGTCTGCCAACTGCGAACCAAGGCGTGACTTCTCGCGCGAAAGTAGGTTGTAATTTTCGGAGCTGAGCCGGCTGACAATGTCTGTCTCGCCTGCCTCGAAGCGCATTACCTGTGCATCTTCCGTGCCTACAAACAGAAATACCAGCTCGTCAAGGTAGGGCAGGCGCTGGTTTTCGCGGTCAACCTTCCAGTAATAAGGATTGCGTTCGACGGCGATTCGCTGCCCCGGCACGTACTGTTTGAGTCGAAATGGGCCCAATCCAGCGACCTCCGCTGCCTGTGCATTTAGTGACCATGCCTGTATGAAGTGGCCTTCGCGATAGGGTTTCTCCAGCAGATGCTTCGGCATCATCGCCAATCCATCGAACAATCTTTCAGCCGCGGCGTAGGGACGCGGCAACGCGAACCGCACCGTGTATTGATCGAGTTCGGTAACCAAGATGGGTTTGCCGTCGATTATTAGCAGGTCGCGCTGAGGGGAATCGATCGCCTCATCCATGTAAACGTTGAACGAGAAAACAACATCGTCCGCGTCGAATGGATGCCCGTCGGAAAATCGGATTCCCTTGCGGAGTTGAAGAGTGAAAGTACGGCCATCGGGAGAAATCTTCCACGATTTCGCCAGCGCTGGCTCAGTCTGTTGCGTGGATCGATTAATCTCGATCAGATCGCCCATAAGACGCCCGATTACCTCGCGCGAAACCGCGTCCGTCGCTGTAACTGGATTGAGCGTCTTTGGTTCGGCCCGCTCTCCGATGGTCAGGTGGCCGCCGTAGTGGCCGGAGACCTCCGCCAGGCGCGCAAGTTCTTCGCCGGGTTTGGCTGCATCGGGAACTGGCGCTGCGGCAAAGCATGCACCAGTGAGTAGACACACGTGTAGGGTTAGGCGAGCGATCAGCTTCATAAATACCCCTTACCCCACAGAACACGATTTTCTAGGTTGAATAAGATTTTAACCGGGAATGAAACATATCAGCGAGGGAGCTATAGAGTACGGAAGTAACAACCAATGCGCAGGCCGGAGCGAGGAGCCATCCGTAGGACACGAGAACACTGTATTGCTGAAGCGTGCTTAACATGTTGCCCCAGCTCGGCACGGGCTCGTTTACTCCGAGGCCAAAGAACGAGAGTGTTACTTCAGCGGCAATATAACGCGGAACCAGCAACGCTGCCTGGGTCAGCAGCAAGCCCAAGACTTCGGGCAAAAGATGTCGCCGCAAAATGTAGAAATCAGATCCGCCAAAACCGCGTGCGGCCAAGACATAATTGCGGTTACGCGAGCTGAGAACCAATCCCCGTACTAACCGGGCGGGCCGTGCCCAGCCGATCAGCCCAATTACGCTGGTCAAAAGAAAGAACGTACGGAGTGTACTCAGATGTAAAGGCAGGAACGCCCGTACCCCGAGTAGAAAATAGAGCCACGGCAGCGAGAGAAACAGCTCGGTCACGCCCATCAGCGACTCGTCAATCCACCGCCCGTAATATCCAGCAATGATTCCGAAAATGCTTCCGGTTAGAAGCGCAATAAATGTTGCCGTGATTCCGGCTGCGACCGAAATCTGACCGCCAAACAGGACGCGTGAGAATTCATCGCGTCCATAACCATCGGTTCCAAAGAGCAGGACTTTGCCGGGCGCGTCCACTCCGAACAAATGCACAGTTGTTGTTACGTAAGCTCCTAACAACTTATAACTCGGTCCTCTTACGAAGAAATCCAGGGGAAGCTCGCGGCTTGTGTCTTCTTTATAGCTTCCCGCCTGGTCGCCATCCAGCACACTCGTCCATGCATATACAAACGGACGTACATGAAACCCGGAGTCGTCCTTGAAATGAATCCTCGTGGGTGGAGCATAGGGCAGTTCGCGATCCTGTGTGGTGGGATCATAAGGCGCAAAAAAACCGGCGCACAGCAGGATTAGATGCAGCCCAGCAAGACACGTGATCAAGATGACAGTCTTAGGTCGCATCCGCTCCTTCTCTGCGAATTCGCGGGTCCAATGCGAGCAACATTACGTCGGCCACCAGGTTTCCACCAATCATGAATAGCGCCGAGAACATAATTCCCCCGATGACGAGATATAAGTCACGGGATAGCGTTGCTTCCAGAATCAGTTGGCCCAAACCTGGCCATCCGCAAATCACCTCCACCATCAGTGATCCACTGAGCAAGCCGGCTAGAGAAAATCCCAGAAGAGAGATGGCCGGATTTGCCGCAACCGGCAGCACATGCCGGAAGAGAAGTCTAGTCTGGTTGGTTCCAAATCCCCGCGCGGCTTGCACGTAAGGAGCGTTTAACACTTCGACGACGCTGGCGCGAACGTGTCTGACAATTATGGCGGATTCGCAGAGCACGAGGATGAAGGCCGGCAGCGCCAGATGAAGTAAGAAATCTTGCAATTTTGACCAGTCGGAAAAGCTTTCGAAGTCGGACGACATCATTCCACCGACACGCAGGACTCGCCAGCGGACTACGATCGCGAGCAGCGCGACCGCAATCACGAGTTCTGGAATAGAAACGAGGAATGAACATGTGAGGTTGACCGCCTCATCCAGTAACCCCCCACGCCAGTTGGCCGTCCACACGCCTAACGGAACGGAAATCACCCAGGTTAGAACGAGCGCTGTGGTCGTGAGTAGCAAAGTATTTTTTGCGCGGCTCCACAGTAATGGTGCGACTGGCGTGTTGTAAGCAATGGAATATCCAAGGTCTGCATGCAGGGCAGATTTCATCCACCGTCCATATCGCACCAGGAAAGGTTGATCCAAGCCGTAGTGGGAGCGGAGCGCTGAAATAGTTTCTGGCGAAATCTGCGGATTCAACCGCATCTCGTCGAAAAAACTTCCCGGTGCTATTTCAGTGAATAGAAAACAGAATGCCGATACTCCGAGCAGTAAGAAAATCGCGCGCGCTAGCCTTCGGCCGATGTAACTCATGTCGACTCTCCAGTGAGAGCCGTGAGGTTCGACGCGGTAGGCTTCGCAGAAGCCAGCAATTTCTTCGTTGCAACATGATTGGGATTAGTAACGATTTGCTGAGTCTGCCCGACTTCCACGGTCTGCCCTCTCGACATAACTCCGATCACATCTGCTAGTCGGGCAACGAGCGCCAGATCGTGAGAGATCAGAAAATAAGTCAGCGAGTGCGTTGCTTGCAGGTCGAGCAGTAAGTTCGCGATCTGCGCCTGAGTAGACAAGTCTAGTCCGGAGAGTGCTTCATCTAACACCAGAAGCTGCGGCCGCAACGCGAGTGCACGGGCCAGCGCGAGACGCTGGCGCTGGCCGCCGCTAAAGTGAAGGATTGATCGGTTCATCCAATCTGGGGTAATCCCAACTTCTTCCATCAATGTGCGGACTAGATCGCGACGGTTTTGGGGGGTGTATTCGCCTTGGCTGCGCTGACGCTGAATCAGCAAAGGTTCCTCAATGACTTCTAGTGCCGAAAAGCGCGGGTTCATGGAAGTAACTGCATCTTGGAAAACAATCTGAATACTGGCACGAAAGGGAAGTAGGTCGCGCCAGTGAAACTGTGCGATGTCAGTTCCCTGGATCAGAATTCGGCCCGAGTCCGGTTTTTCCAGACGGGCTACGCATCGCGCCACTGTCGACTTTCCCGATCCCGATTCCCCGACCAGCGCAAATGTCTGTCCTCGCAGGATCTCGAAGTCAACGCCACTTACGGCGGCCACGGGCACGCGTTTCCACCATAGGCCACCGCGCACATATTGTTTGTGAAGTCCTTTCACGCACAGTAAACTCTCGGTCCACGTGTCTATCGACGAGTTAGTGGGCAAGTTACTTTCCATATTTGAAACAGTTCACAGGTCGCGAAGGTTCCGGCATAAACTCGCGCGGATAACTGTGGGAACAAATGTCCATTCGTTCCGAACAACGAGGCTCAAATCGGCAGCCAATCGGGATGCGGCTCGGATCGGGAGACTCGCCTTCGATCGCCGGAAACTGGAACCGTGTACTTGACCCTGTAACTACGGAGGATGCTGCGATCCGCACCAGAGCTTGTGTATAGGGATGGAGCGGACGCCCGAAAATCTCAGCGCTACTCCCGACCTCTATAATTCGGCCGGCATACATGACTGCGATGCGATCGGCAAATCCTGCAAAGAGCGCTGGATCGTGGCTGATTACCAGAATTGTCGTCCCATGTTGCTTACGAATCTGCGACAGGAGCGCGACAATCTCCGCTTGCAGAGTTGCGTCGAGTTTGCTGGTGGGTTCATCGGCGATTAAGAGCGCGGGGCGGCAGGCGATCGCTTGCGCAATCGCAATTCGCTGACGCTGCCCACCACTTAGTTGATGAGGATATGCGGAATAGATTTCGTCTGAGCGATCGAAGCCGACTTCTTGGAGCAATTCAGTGACTCGTTCGCGACGTTGCTGTGCATCGATTGGCAAATGTGCACGCAGAACTTCACCGATCTGCGAGCCGACGGTCATTACGGGATTGAGAGAAAGAGCCGGATCCTGTGAAATGAGAGATATTTCCAGACCTCGGAGTGCGCGCAATTGTTTCTCTGACAGATTCAGTAAATCGCGCCCGCGAAACAAAATCGTCCCACTCTCGCATCTCGCGTGCGGAGGCAGCAACCGCAGCAATGCGCTGGCTAGAGTGCTCTTTCCGCAACCGGACTCTCCTAGTATCCCGACAATATCACCGGCTCGAAGCTCTATATTTACGCCATCAAGGGCGCGAACTGGGGCGCCATTTTCAGGGTAGTAGGCAACTGTCAGTTCCCGGACTTGTGCGAAACATTCTTTTGAGTCATCCACCAGGCAATAACCCCGCAATTCAGATATTACCCACAACGCGAGGACGGGGGAAGGTTGCTAGTCAAGTCCAAAACACTTTCACTATTTCTAACATCTTCAACATTTGTGATTCGACGGGGGATTCAGCTTTGGCAAACCAGCATACTTCTTTCACATTATTGACCTAGCAATTTGCCTCCCTATAATCACGGGACTTCAACCCGAGGTGAAATCTCTTCGTGCTGCCGTGCAGATTGATTCGCGGGGAGTGTTTCGGTATCGGAAAACGATTCTACAAAATTGGTAAAGAGGAGACGGATGATCAGTCGGAAGGTCCTGGCGTGTGCGCTGCTTATGGTTTCTGCGGGTTTGCAGCTTGCTGCGCAACAAATCACAGGTAGCATCCGCGGAACTGTGGTGGATCCGAGTGGCGCAGTAGTACAGGCCGCCACGGTACGTGCCCAACAAACTGAAACGGGTTTGACGCGCACGGTCATTACCGATCGCGATGGAGCGTACGTTTTTGTTGAATTGCCGATCGGACATTATCAGATCAGGACCGAAGCCAAGGGCTATCAGAAGTATCTGCAAGAAGGAATCACGCTGGATATTAACGAGACCGCGACGGTTGGCATTCATCTCAAGCTGGGAGCGGAGACGCAGCAAGTTGAGGTGAAGGCGGACGCAGATCTGGTGCAGAGCACCGTCAGCAGTCTCGGGCAAACTGTCATGGAGCGCGAGATTCTCGACCTCCCGCTGGATGGTCGCAACTTTTCTCAGCTCGGACTCCTTCAACCCGGCGTAGTGCCATTGACGCCCGGCCTGCTCGAAGCCGGAGGTCCCGCACGCCAGAACCAGGCCTATGCCGTAGATGGCCAGCGGCCCGAATCAAATAATTTCTTGATCGACGGCGCCGACAATGTAAGCGCCGTCGACGGCGGATTCGTTCTTAAGCCGCCGATCGATGCCATCGCCGAATTCAAGATTCTTACCCACAATGCCAACGCAGAATTCGGCCGCAACACCGGCTCCACCACCAACATCGTCACCCGCTCTGGCACCAATTCATTTCATGGCGCTGCCTGGGAATTTCTGCGCAACGATGCCATGGATTCGTCCGACTACTTTACGCAAACTGTCCAGCCTCTGAAGCAAAATCAATTTGGCGCGACCTTCGGCGGTCCCCTCTTCAAAGACAAAACTTTCTTCTTTGGATATTACGAGGGCTTTCGCAACCGCCAAGGTGAGAGCGTCCCAGCAACCGTGCCTTCCGCGGCCGAGAGAGAAGGCAATTTCGGAGAATGGTGTGCTCCGCCCGCCGACTTCGACGCCAGCGGAATCTGCAGCAATCCGCAGGAGCAATTGACCTATTTCGGCACGTCGGTCCCATTCAACCAACTGACGCTTTTCACGCCGATTGACCCGATTGCAACGAATGTCCTTCCGTTCTTCCCTCTGCCAAACGCTGCCGGAAATGGCTTCATCGCCACCCAGACTCTAAGTGAGAACAACAACCAGTTCGGCGTGCGCCTCGATCATTATCTCTCCCGTGCGGACACGCTGAACTTCCGCTACATGTACAGCAGCGGCCCGACGACCGACCCGCTATCGCCCGTCGGCGCAAATGTCCCGGGCTTTCCAGTGGGCGAATATAACCGGGCGCAGAATTTCGTCGCGCAAGAGACGCACGTCTTCTCGCCGACCACCATCGCGGTCGCGCGTTTTTCATTTCTCCGCAATGCATTCCTGCTCGACCAACACCTGAACCATCAGTCGCTCTCGAGTCTGGGTTTTCAATACGCCCCTACATTGGCTTCGGCCGAAGGCCCGCCCTTTATCCAGATCGGAGGCTACGCCTCAGTCGGCGATCCCATCACCGGACCGCGCAACACCTATCAGAATACGTTTGATCTCTCCGGCTCTCTCAGCCGGATCTACGGCCGTCACGAATTTAAGTTTGGTGGAGGCTACCGCCGCGATCAGATCAATGCCTTGCAGGGCATTGCCACCAACGGCTTCTTTGTATTCGAAGGCGTTCCTTCGTACGAGAACTTCATCTACAACGACGGTTTTGCCAACTTTCTTTCCGGCAATCCCGTAGTCTTTTTGCAGGGCGGAGGCGACTTTGCCCGCGAAATCCGAGATCGAGCCATCGATGCTTACGCTCAGGATGATTACAAGGCTACATCTCGGCTGACGCTGAACCTCGGTCTCCGTTACGAACTGCCTTTCCCGGCCACCGAGAATAAGAACCGCGTAAATCTTTTTGTTCCCGGAGTGCAATCGCAAGTACTCCCTACCGCGCCAGCGGGACTTCTTTATCCAGGAGATCCGGGCGTGCCCGCCGGTTTGATTCCAACCCAGAAGAAAGCTTTTGCTCCGCGCGTAGGCTTCGCGTGGGATCCGCGTGGCGATGGTAAAACGGTAGTTAGCGCGGCCTACGGAATTTTCTATGAGCCGTTCTATAACGGAGAAGGTGGTCCACTACAAGATCCCGTCAGCGCGCCTCCTTTTCTTAAGACTCAGCAGATAAGTTTCCCAGTCAACTCATTTGCCTATCCGTTCTATACCCCCGACCCGTTTGCCCAAGCCTTTCCAGAGCCGATGACGTTGCTAGTGGTAGCGCGCAACCTGCATTTGCCATATGCACAGGATTGGAATCTGAACGTTCAACGCTCTCTCGGCGCGGACTGGCTCTTGCAGATCGGATACGTCGGCACCTCCGGTGTTAGGCTGCCGCGATTCATTGAAGGCAATCCACCAGTCTTTATCCCCGGGTTTGACACGACTAGCCCGGGCTGTACAGTGGCAAATCCGTGTCCGAATTCCACCGAAGGCAACGTGAACAACCGTCGCCTCTATTCTGGATGCACCCTGGCGGACCCGCCTAGCAGTTGCATCTACAGCTCGGTAGGTGAAATTGCGAGCCTGGCAAACTCGGGCTACAACGCCCTCGAAGCCAGCCTGCGCAAGCGCTTCGGCCACGGCCTGTCCTTCCTGGCCTCTTACACCTGGTCGCATTCCATTGACGACGTTTCTTCCTTCAATATCACCGGCTCGGCATCGCAGGATATAGCGGGAGAAAACGATTTAGCACAGAATCCGTTCGACCTAGCGGCGGAGCGCGGCCCGTCCATGTTTGACGCCCGCCATCGCTTCGTCTTCAGTTATCAGTGGATCCTGCCCTTCTTACAACATTCCAATAACTGGTACGGAAAGGTGCTGGGTAACTGGCAATTGAATGGGATCGTCACCGCGATGAGCGGCACCCCGTTCACGGTATACGACTCTGCCGATCCCTCCCTGCAAGGGCAGGCGCCGGAGATCACCGGCTTCTCTGCGAACCGCCCGAATGTGATTGGAAATCCAAACTCCGGCCCGCGCACCGCGCAAGAATGGTTCAACGTAAACGCCTTCCAACAGCTCCAGCCCGATCCTCTAGGCCGCTTCGAGGTCTTCGGGAACGAAGGCCGCAATGCAGTCCTGGGCCCCCGATACGTGAACTGGGACGCCTCAGCCTTCAAAAACATCAGGCTGACGGAGACTAAAGAGCTTCAATTCCGCGGAGAGTTGTTCAATTTGCTCAACCATACAAACTTCCGCTTGCCCGTCAGCGACATAGAATCGCCGACATTCGGCCAAATCCAAACGGATATCAGTCCGCGGGTGATTCAGGTGGCGCTGAAGTTTCTGTTCTAGTACATGCTTCGGGAGGTCCGTGAAAAGTATCTTGAGCGCAATACGAAAATTCCCGAAGCGTGTACTGATCCGAGCATTCGCTGTGATTGCTCTGGTGTGGTTGCTTGGTTGCGGTGTGCTCTATGAGATCATGCGGCAGCCGCCGGAGACATTCGGCCGCTTCATGGCGAAACTGCCGGGTCCAGTCCCATTTCTTTTGTTTCCATTTGAAACCCTATGGTTGCAAGCTCGGGCGGGTAAGTTGCATGTCGGCGATCCTGCGCCAGACTTCTCGCTAATGAGGCTCGATAAGAGTGCATCGGTGCGACTCTACGCCGTGACCGCACAAGGACGCCCCGTGGTGCTGATTTTTGGCAGTTACACCTGACCACCGTTCCGGCGGGAGGTGCCCGCTCTCAACAAGCTCTACGAGCAATACGGCAACAAGGTTAATTTCATGGTGGTGTACATCACCGAGGCACATCCGAGTGATGTCTGGCAGATGCAAAGCAATCTCAAAGACAAAGTTGTTTTTGCCAGTCCGAAAGATGAAGAGGAGCGCGCGCTCGTTGCGGGAGCGTGTGTGCGAAAGCTGGGAATTCAGATTCCCGCCGTGATCGATGAATTCGGCAACTCAACCGAGCAAGCGTACACGGGATGGCCTGATCGTCTTTACCTCATCGATGCCAATGGTCGGGTTGCCTACAAGGCGAAACCGGGTCCATTTGGCTTTAAGTCGGAAGAATTAGGTGCGGCGTTGGGGAGGTTGGTAAATTAAGTCGTCCGCGTTGTATTCTCGGGGCGTGCGTTCGCCTGCGTTTGGCTCTGCTGTGCCTCATCGGTCCCCAACTCCTGGCTTATTCCTGGGGCTAATCATTACTCTGGCTGCCGTGGTTGCTTACTCGGGATACATCACTCGGCAGATTTCCGGCTTGCGCGAGCTACAGAAGAATCTGGTGGATCGCAACCGAAAAGATTCGTTGCAATTGCTGCGCATCCAGAACGATTTGAACTCGCTGGCGCTGGCGATGCGCGACATGCTGGACAACGATGAACCTTATCCACTGACGGCGTGGTCGGCGCAGTTCGAGCGGGTTCGCACCGACCTGGACGATGCCCTTCGTCGCGAACAGCAGGTTGCCCCGGTGAATCGCACTCTTGAACAAGAGCAGTACCTCCAGAATTCGGTTATGCAGTTCTGGGATGCAGCGGATCGGACTTTCGCACTCGCGCACGATTCCAACCAGACGGAAGCCAGGACGCAGATTCGAATCTCGCTGCGAGCCCGGCAAGAAGCGCTGAGCACAGCAGTATCACGGCTACTGGTGCAGAATAATGAGAGTGAGGAGCAGGCTGCGCTCCGCATTGGGCAGATTTACGATCGCGTTCAGCGTCAGGTATATCTGTTCCTGACTGCGACGTTGATAGCCATTCTCTTTACCAGCCTTTACCTGATCCGCTCGAATCGTCGATTGTTTGCGCAACTCGCGACGCTGTCCGACCAGCGCAGCGAACTTGCCCAGAAACTCATCTCAACTCAGGAATCCACTCTGCGCCACATCTCACGCGAATTGCACGACGAGTTCGGACAGATTCTGACTGCCGTTGGAGCCATGCTGACGCGCGCTGGAAAACACGCTCCTGAGGGATCGGAGTTGCGCGCCGAGCTCCGTGAGGTTTGTGAGATTGCGCAAAGTACGCTGGATAAGGTGCGCAGTCTGTCGCAGGCTTTGCATCCAGTGATGCTCGAAGAAACCGGACTGGAGAGCACGCTCGACTGGTATTTGCCGGTGGTGGAAAGGCAGGCGGGAATTCACGTATTCTATGAGAAATCGGGAGAATCTTTTCCTGTCGATGGCAACGCCGCTATACACGTTTATCGCGTGGTGCAAGAAGCTTTGAACAACTTGACCCGGCATTCCGGCGCCAGTGAGGCTTGGGTGCGTCTGCGATTCTTGCCACAAGCTTTAGAGGTTGAAGTCGAAGATCACGGCAAAGGTTTTGAAACGCAAGCTGCCAACCAGGGAATTGGATTGGTGGCGATGCGGGAACGCGCGGAGTTGCTCGGCGGCACAGTTGAATTTCTGCGGCCCGCGCACGATAAAAGTGGAACGGTAGTCCGATTGAGAGTTCCAAGAGAGAAGCTTGATTCACATGGCGGATAAAATTTCAGTTCTGCTGGTTGACGACCATAACCTGGTGCGGCGAGGATTCCGCCGCATTCTGGAAGATGAGACGGATATTAAGGTTGTAGGAGAAGCTGGCGACGGCGCTGAAGCGGTCAAGCTCACGGATGAACTCCGCCCAAAAGTGATTGTCATGGATTGCGCCATGCCCGGAATGAACGGACTGGAAGCCACCCGTCAGATTCTTGACAAACGTCCTCAGGCTTTGGTGCTCATGCTTAGCATGCATCCGGAAGAGACGCTGGTGCGGCAGGCACTCGATGCAGGCGCGCGCGGATATGTCCTTAAGAACGCGGTGGATCTTGAATTGGGCACTGCCATCCGGCGCGTCGTGAACGGTGAAGTTGTGCTCGATTCCCAACTCAAGCGTCCGGCGGCGCTCAAAGGCAAGCGCAGCGCTGGACTTACACCGCGAGAACTCGAAGTTTTGCAGATGATCGTGGATGGAAAATCAAATAAGGAGATCGCGTCCGCGCTCGACCTCAGCGCGAACACGGTCGCGGTCCATCGAGCGAATATGATGGATACTTTGGGAATCCACAAGGCTGCCGAGTTGGTTGTCTATGCGATCCGCAACGGGTTGGTTGATCTTCCTTGAGACGGCCCTCTGTGAGAAGCTCTTCCGCAACAAATTCCTCCGTGAATCGCTCTGCTTTGGATCGACGAGCGTTTCTCCGGGGAATGGCTGGATTTGCATCGGCAGGCTTAGCGTCGACCTCCGGCTTGCTCTTGCAGGCATTTGCCGCTTCTCCCGCGCCTGATCCCGGTTTCCGGTTGGTCGATGTGACAGCACAGGCTGGACTTCATTTCCGCCACAACAGCGGCGCCTACGGAGGAAAGCTGTTGCCCGAAACGTTAGGCGCTGGCTGTGCATTTCTCGACTACGACGGCGACGGCTGGCAGGACATTCTTCTGGTTAACGGCACCGATTGGCTGGGACACAAACAGGAACATAAGTCGGCGCCCAGTACGCTCAAGCTCTATCGCAACAATCGCAACGGCACATTTTCCGACGTAACCCACAGCGCCGGACTCGACATTGAAATGTATGGCATGGGAGTTGCGGTTGGAGATTACGATAACGATGGTTTTCCTGACATCCTCATTACCTGCGTCGGACAGAATCGTTTGTTTAAAAATACCGGCAAGGGAACATTCGTTGATGTTACTAAGTCGAGCGGGTTGGGCGGTCGCCAGGCTTTGAGCACGTCCGCGATATGGTTTGATTTCGACCGCGATGGATTTCTGGATTTATTTGTCTGCAACTATGTGAAGTGGTCTCCCGAACATGATGTTTTTTGTAGTCTTGACGGCAAGCACAAATCTTATTGCACTCCCGAAGCCTACCGCGGAGAAACCTGCTGGCTGTTTCACAATCGCGGCAATGGAACCTTTGAAGATGTCACAGCCACAAGCGGGATTTTCGACAGCAGCTCGAAGTCCCTCGGCGTAGCCATGCTTGACTACGATCATGACAGCTGGCCCGATTTGTTGGTAACCAATGACACGCAGCCCAACAAGCTTTACCGGAATCAGCGCAACGGTACGTTCAAAGACGTAGCTGTGGAAGCAGGCATCGCGTTTTCCGCAGAGGGCCGAGCCCGCGCCGGTATGGGCGTGGATGTGGCCGACTTCGATAACTCAGGGAACTCGGGAGTCGCTATCACGAATTTCGATAATGAGATGACGGGTCTTTATCGGCTTTCCGGCGGCGGCAATTATGTTGACGTGGCCATGCCGAGTGGAGTGGGGATGGCGTCGAAAGACAAGCTTGGATTTGGATGTGTGTTTCTTGATGCCAATCTGGATGGCGCGCTCGATCTGGCGGTTGTCAACGGACATATCGATGACACAGTGCGCAATGTTAGCGGCGTTGGCTACGCACAGCCTCCGCAGCTTTTCCTCAACAATGGAAAGGGAACTTTTGTGGATGTAGCCGCTGCAGTGGGCGGTGGTTTCAGTCAACCGAAGGTTGGACGCGGGCTTGCTTATGGCGATTTCGATCGCGATGGCGATCTCGATCTTTTGATAACGACTAACAATGGACCGACCTATCTCTACCGCACGGACCAGACTGCTGGGAATCGAAGCATCCGTATTCGCCTGGTTGGGACGAAGTCGAATCGCGATGCTATCGGTGCTTCGGCGAAAATCTATCACGGGACCTCGAACGAAGCTCTGAACGGAACTCCGAGCCAATCGCGCCTGGTCAAAAGTGGTTCCAGTTATCTATCGCAATCGGAGCTGCCCATAACTTTTGGATTGGGAAAGCATGATACGGTCGATCGCCTGGTAATCGAATGGCCCAGCGGAAGAACGGAAGAGTACAAGAATCTTTCTGCGGGCAAAAGCTATGAGTGCTTGGAGGGTAAAGGGATCACCGCTCTGGCACGTTTCTAAAGCTAGGTCTGATTCAGAGCTTATGAGCCGGTATAAAGTTGAAAGGGTGCCCAGTAAAACGGATTGTGGAATCCGCTGTGCTGAAGCAATGATAGTTTCGCGGTGCGTAGAGCTGTCTCGGGATTCTCTCCCTTATTTAACTCGTCGTAGAACTTATCCATAAGCTGTTCCGTGGAAGCGTCGGTAGCCTCCCACAAGGCGGCGATTATGTTATGAGCGCCGGCTCGAAGAAATGCCCAGGAGAGCCCGACTAATCCCTCGCCCGAATATGCGCGTTCGCCTGCGCCGTAGCAGGCTGAGATCGTGACCAGATCGGCTCGCAGGGGATGGCCAATGATGTCGCGGGCGTAGAGCTTGAAGGCGTCGTCGGCTGCGATTTCAGGCGTCGCAAGTTTCGATACTGAGGTGTTCGACAGTGTCGTTTTCGATGATGTCATTTTAGATAATACAATCGCCGAGTCGAGTGGACTCAGCCGGCTGGCCGTTCCGTGCGCCACAAAATGGATGTAGGAAAACTGCTCGGGATTACTCGCCAGGTACGCTTCCGGAGTGGCCTGCTGGCGCGCGAATATTTGTTCTTGCGCTTCGGGAAAATGTTTGGCCACGCTTTCCATCTGAGCGGCGGCTTGTGGCAGTTCGGGATATTTATCGTTCGGCGAGACGCTGTTGCCGAAGAGAAGCAAGCTGCGGTTACGCTTTCCTTTATTAGGCGCTCCGTTATAACCGGTGCGCGCTGCGCCGAGCACACGTAGCGAGCTGGCATCTGCAATCGTCGCGTCTTCAATCCAATAGTGCAACTTGGGTTCGGGGACGAGCAGTGTTTCGAAATTCAGGTTATTCAGGCTGCCATCCGGGATGACAAGAACTTTCGCGTCCTTCTTTAGCAATGTTTGTGCCGGCGCGATCAGAGTGCGATAGAGCAATTGCCCATCGCTGTTGGCCGATTCGAGAACATCTTCTGGTCCGCCGAGATCCTCGCGATAACGCTCGACGGCCGCATTGATTTCCGCACCGGGCGGAAGTGTAAACAAGTCGGTTTTCTGCGGAGTGATTGCCCACAAGTACGACTGCTTCTCGCCTAGCCAATAAAAAAGAACGGTGCATCCCGTTCGCCGCGCAATTTGCTGAGGGTTCAGTGGCGGAGGCGCGGTTGAAGTTCCTTTTGGAAGCAGTCCCAATCCCTCAGCTAAAGTGCGAGCACGGCTGTTGTCGGCCCAGCGCAACGCGTCGTCTGGCTTTCTGCGAGCCACGAGAAAATGGACATAGTCGTCGTAGATGCGGGAAGCGTTGTTGGAAAAAGGTAGCTTTGAATCGTTACGCTGCAGCGATGATCTGGCCGATTCAAACGTGGCCAGTGCGGTGCGATATTCACGATCCGCGTTATCCGGGTGGCCTTCCTCTTCATACAGTCGCGCGAGTTCGTGCTCGGCTCGCCATTTCAGGGAGGCATTGCCGCTCTTATCCAGTTCGACTTCGCGGAATATTGTTTCGGCTTGTGCTTCGTTGTGTGATTGGGCTGCGATCGACCCCTTTACCAAGAGCGGGTAAAGTTCATCCAATCGGTTGTTGTCGGAGTGCGCGATGGCAAAGGCTTCATCGGAATACTTGCGCGCTTCATCGAGGTCGCCGCTCTCGACTGAGACAAGGGCGAGTGCGCGAAGGGCGTTGTAGATTCCTTGCTTGCCGCCGATCTGGGTGGCAAGACCAAGCGCTGTTAGATATGACTGTTTGGCGCGAGTAAGCTCCCCGAGGTCCGCATAGACGTATCCAGCGTTCGTGATCCAAGACATCTGATCGATCACGTCGCCGACATGAATCGCCCGCTTCTCAGCTTCAAGAGACAACTCCAGTGACTTTTCGGAATCACCAAGATTGTAGTAAGCCCATCCAAGGTTTCCCAGCGCTTTTGTCCCGATGGTACCCGCGTCCAAGGACGACGAAGTTCGGTACGCATCATCAGTCCAGTCGATCGCCTCATCAAAGTGCTGCTCCGAGAGCGCACCTAATCCAAGGTTAAGAAGAGCGGTTGCCTCTAAGAATTGGTCACCATGGAGGTGAGCGAAGGTTGCTGTTTGTTCAAAGAGATGCTTGGCACTTGTAGGTTGCCCTTGTTGCAGGAGCAATACACCACGAGCGCGGTAGACTTCGCCGCAAGTAACCTCTTGCAATGTGCCGCATAACTGCTCTGCCTGTCCAAGATTGCGTTCAGCCTCGCCAAAGTCGTGCATCCGGGCATGCGCTACGCTTTTGAGGGCCAAGACCTCAATGACCGAATCTCTCGTATCTGAAGGATTTGGCTCGGCGTCCAGCACAATCAACACCTGCGAGTACATCCCACGCAGCAAGAGAACTTCTGCTTTCAGTATTTGAAATTTTCTTGCCCATTCAGGACTAGCAGCCAAAGATCGCTGGAAGCCTCTTTCTGCCTCATCCTGAGCGCGAATCAGGTCGCCGCGCCTGAGTGTCTGTTGTGCATGCTGAAAAGAGGCCTGCGGACTGTCATGGCTGCTACAACCTAGTCCGCAGGCTAGTATCAGTAGAAATCCGCTAAAAATTAAGGATAGCTTTCGCCGTTGGATGAAACGCTCGGTACGATCAGCGCTCCGGCCACGGGGCATCCTAGATGCATTTCCAGCATTTTCAGGGTGAAGTAGTTGCTGTCGCTTGGTTCCGCCGAAGAACCAATTTTGTGTGGAAGGTCGCTGTGGCTGGGTCCGACGCCGACCTCGATTTCGGCTAATGCAACGGTCCCAAAGTTCGGGATGAAGATGATATTCCCGAACGTCCTGACGCCGGGAATCGGAATCGGCCCGATGCTTTTGACCAGTGAGCATTGCAGTTTGGAGTAGCCGTTCCGATCCCCATTCTTGCGGCCATTGGCGCGCTTTTTGAGATCGTCGATGTAAGCGATCTTGGCATCGTACTGCTTCTCCATGTTATCTGGAAGACCCTTGGTGCTGGCGATGCTCTCGTATTGACGCTCGACGCGATCGAGAAACCCTCTGTCTTCGAGATATGGTCGGTCGCCCTCGGGCTTATTGCCGCAAACTCCGAGATCGAGTTCCACCTGGACC
>Ga0209169_10000027_pt1 | contig 82311 bp, 62 predicted proteins | sample HubBroMetageWRM4_FD_188346 | JGI IMG/M metagenome (GOLD analysis project Ga0209169, IMG submission 188346) | Warmed soil microbial communities from the Hubbard Brook experimental Forest, New Hampshire - Hubbard Brook CCASE Soil Metagenome WRM 4... | ecosystem: Environmental > Terrestrial > Soil...
CCCCAACCCCAACCCCAACCCCTACACCCTTTCCGCCTCCGGCGATCAACACAGCCGAACTGGCGGCCGGCACGGTCGGGACGCCCTACGGTGGGCTCTTGTCGGCAACTGGCGGACAGCCGCCTTACCAATGGAATGTGGTTTCTGGGGCTCTCCCGTTGGGCGTCCAATTGAGTGGGGCGAGCGGTGTGCTGAGCGGCACGCCGACTGTGGCCGGGCAATCCTCTTTCGTCGCAAAGGTTACAGACTCTAGCGGTAATGTTGCTCAGGTGAATTTGGGTATAGTCGTCGCTGCGAATTCCGCCTTCAACCAGTGCGCTGCGCCTGTCTATCCGTGTGCAAGGACCGACGCGTCAGTAATTCCTTTGCCAAGTAGACTGCCTAGCTGGGGAGGCTTTGTTGGGGCTAATACCGCATTTACAGATTCTACTTTCAATTGGCAGTATCCACCACAGTATGTCCGCGTTACAGATTCGACCAGCGGAACGGTCGCATCGAATACAAACTCCGGTTTCGCAGTGGGGAGCGGTTCCGGCGACGACTCGCACTTCAATATTGCTGACACGCTGTTCTGGATTACTGATAACGGAGCGGCCCCATACTTCTACGGGCTAAATCCGGCAACGATGGCCACTGGCTTGGTGTCTTACGTCGGTACCTGGTGCGGGGCCGGAATGTGGTCGCAGGTCAATAGCAGCCATTTCTACGACGTGTGCTACGGAGAAATCGCCAAGTTTGATTTTTCTGGGCTGTCTCTCACCAATCCGGGCACGCCCGCGATTTCCGTGGTCTACGACTTCCGGGCGAACTGCAATATTAATCCCACAATCCAATTTTACGTGGCAGGCGGAAGCGGCAATAACTCAGCCGTGTTCGCAACCATGTGGTCGCCGCAAACCCAGGATCCAGTTAGCTTGCCGACCGAGACGCAGGTTGCTGTTTATAATACCGGAACGTCCACGTGCTTCAACTACGATACGATGTCCGGGATCGTGCGAACCTACACGGGTGAGCAAACTCCGGTGACGGGGACGGTGACTTGTAGCGGCGGCACAACTATTTCATGGGCTGGCGGCAGCATATTCAGCACGACGGCGAACGCATGGACAGGGTTGAATATCGCGATTAATGGGAATAATTACCAAATCGCGTCCGTGGGCTCAGCGACATCGTTGACGTTGACGACCGCCTGCACAACAGGCGGAGGTTACCTCACAGAGCCGGGTACCCTGGTCGGGGTGGTCACAACCAACGACCGCTATAGCGTCCACGACATCCGGCTCGATCCTTCTGGCGAGTATGTGATCCTAGAGCGAGGAATTCAGTGTCCAAGCAATTCCTGCAGCGGCGTCCATGCATGGCAGATCGGGACCACTACGGTTCTCGACTGCGCCTACTTCGTGGGAGGATCAGATTCGGGAGCTTGTGCAGCACATTATACCGAGACAGCTGCAGGGTGGATCAATGCCGATTATTTCGGATCGAACACGCATAGTCCATCAATGCAATACCGCACTTGGGCGAATTTCACGACGACAGACCCAGCCAATGTGCTTCAGATGAATTCCTACAGCGGTTTGGCGCTGAACGATCCAAACTTCGACGACCATCCTACTGCCAAGAATGATCCATCTGGGACGCATGCTTATCCCATTCTTACGAGCACGTATGCGCCCGGTGATCCGAACTCGACCCTCTACGTGTACTCGAACGAAATCGTTGGATGGCCGCAATCTGGCGGACCAGTGATGAGGTTTGGCCGCGACTTCAACTCTTCGCAGTCCTCGCAATTCACGGCGCAGTATGCGATTGGGGCGGCGTCGGCCACCGGCAAGTTTTATCTTTTCACGACCGACGGCGAAGGCACGCTGGGGAATGTGAATGGCACAAGCGACGCATGTTCACTCACAGGGGGGACCTGCCGCAGCGATGTGTTCCTTCTCAATCTCGAGCCTGCTCCGGCGAATTAACGGCCATTCCCATTACTTGCTGGTGTCACTTCGCGGGGGCAGCCCTTGGACACTCAGCAGGCAAAGACCTCATGTAGCAGCTTAAGACGTTTCGCCACCGAATCTGTTACTGGCTCGCGGCGCGTAGGTCTTTGAGAGCGTGTTTCGCCTCTTTCGCTTCTTCAGGATTGGGATTGAGCCGTAAGGCATCTTTATACGCAACTTGCGCTTCTGAGGTCTTGTGGATGCCCTGCAAGAGTTCCCCCAGATGCAAATAACCAGCAGCCGTCGGATGTGTGGAGACCGAGGCAGATAATTTCTCGATGACCTCTTCCGTCTCCAGAAGACTTAAATTGTAAATACTTTTCTCGTCCGCTGGTTCGACCTGCAAAGCCTGAAGAAAATACTGTCGGGCCCCTGCCCGGTTTCCGAGCTCGGAGCTCGCGATGCCAAGCCCATCATAAGCATCGGGTAGATAGGAAGGATCTTCGCTGAGACGAATGACGGCACTGAGATGCTCAATTGCCTCAGAATAGCGCCGGTGACGCAGCAGAGATTCACCCAGAGCCAATCGAGCGCCCGCAACGTCTGGCTGAATCTGCACCGCATTGAGGAAGTGAGGCAGTGCCTCGTCATCCCGCCCGAGGTCTCTCAGGCTATTGCCCAAATTCTCCTCTGCTACGAAATTGTTCACCGTTACCTGAAGCGTGCGGGTCCAGAGGTCGTAACTACTCCTCCAGAAATGCAATTGTCGTGCGGTCAATAAAGACAATGTGGCCAGGACGATGGCAGCAGCCGCGCCGACCCAGCGACGTTCCAGCTCCGCAGACTTGGTAGCATCCGCTACTCCCCAGACCACCGCGATGAAGACACCTATATAAGGAATATAGGTGTAGCGATCAGCCATGGATTGGTTTCCGACCTGGAGAAGTCCGATTACCGGGATCAGCGTTCCAAGAAACCACAAAAACCCCATCACGATATAAGGATGGTGCGACCTAAATCGGTAAACGAGCCAAACCGCGGCCAGGAGAAAACCCAGGGCCAACCCCACTTCCCAGCCATTGAGATACAGGCCTGGATAAAAGACCGCTAAACCAAGTGGTACAAACGCTCTCCACAAATAAGTCGCGTAAGAATGAATTGCATTCTCCAGTCGCAAACTCATTGTCCAGCCACCGAGCGAGGCCACGGCGCCGGCGGTCCTCTGTGCGATGAGCGTGACGAAAGCACTTGACAGAGATAGCACCAACAATGGAAGCTTCTCCACTACCAGAGACAAGAATCGCCGTTGCGTTACCGGAAACGCCGTCGATGGCGTGCTCCACCCTTGAATCCTACCAAGCGGCCAAAAATCGACCAGCAACAGCACGAAGGGTAAAGTTATGACCATCGGTTTGGACGCCAGCCCGAGCGCAAACAACACACAGACATTGAAGTAGCGTTTGACTCCTGGCTTCTGCACGTACCATCCATAGGCCGCCAGTGCGAGCAGAAAAAAGAAAGTGCAGAGCAGATTCTTGCGTTCCGCTACCCAGGCCACCGACTCTACGTTCAGCGGATGAATGGCGAATAGGGCTGCCACCATCGCGCTTCTCCACCTCGGGCCAGTCACTCGATTCAATAGCCAGAACAAGAGCACGACATTCAGGCAATGAAGCAGCAAATTGATGAGGTGATGGCCCCCCGCGTACAAGCCGAAAATTTGGCAGTCCAGTCCGTGCGACAACCATGTCAGCGGATGCCAATTGCCCGCCGTCGTTGTCGTCCAAGCCCAGCGAAAGTTGTTCCAGTTCAGCCCGGTGTTCACATGTGTATTGCTGGTGACGTATCCGTTGTCATCAAAATTGATAAAGGGATACTTGAGCACAGGAAAATATACGCTCACTGTCGCGGCCATCAGGAGAATACAGATCATGAGGTTCTGCGTCGCACCGGAGAAAGCCGCCATGTCGTGACCCGCTTGAATTTCTTTGGAAATACTCACAGGCCGATGCCCCGCCACGCGTCTCGGCTGGCGTGGAGAGAGGGAAGCTCGCCGGTCCTCCAACGGGCGATCTTTTTCTTTGAGAACCATAGATGAGTCAGAACGTCAGGGAAAAAGCTCTTCAAGCTTAAGAAGGCTTCACTGGTTGCACTGACAGTTCAGAAACAGCCAAACTAAACGATTTTGGGTTACACAAAAGTTAAAAGTTGAAGAATGTTTTGGGGGCATGCACTCGAAGCTTGATGCGAAAAATCGGCCTTCAATTCCGCTGTTCCCTCGATATACTTCATCATGCTGAAGAGCCTGGCACGGGGCAGTCTAAGCCAGCTCGCCGAACCCGAAACAGTAGTCTTCAAGATCGGATTGGACCACTCAGTTTCGCAAGAGCGCAAAAGGGATGGCGCTAAAAGTGTTACCTTCGCGCAACGTTATGAACGGCTGTTTACCTGATGACGTCGTCCCTGTGCGCAGGCCTCACTTCCATGCAAGGGATGGCGCGCTGTATTTCCTGATATCTCGACAACAGCACGCGGCGTTGTCCGATTACGAAAGAGCGATCTGGGAGAGCGTCGATGGAAAAACGAGCATTGCCACTTTGAGAAACCGGTTTGCAGGCGTGGATAGCGTCCTGGATCGGTTTGCCGGCCTAGGCGCCTGCGAACTGCCACCAGCCGGGTTTCCATCTGGACGCCGCCGCATCATCATCATCGAACCTCACATGGACGATGCCGCCCTCAGCTTGGGAGGCACAATGTGGCTGCGCCGAAACGAATGCGAGTTCACCGTGCTAAGTTTGGCCGGCATCAGCAACTTCACCAGCTATTACGAGGTTGGCCGCGACTTCTTTGACATCGCTGAGGTAACTGCGTTGCGCAAAGCAGAATCGGCCCTGTTCCTTAAGCATGTTGGTGGGTATCACCTGACCCTCGATCTGCTGGAAGCACCTCTTCGCTATCGAAATGCTCGGTGGACGCTTGACTGGTTCCACCAGCATCGCGATGCGATGTGGACGCTTGTCGCCCGCTCACCGGGATCTGGCGAGCTTGAGGAATGGACGGCAGCCTTGGCGCGATTCTTTACCAGCTTCGAGGCTGAGGAAATTTGGATTCCCCTGGGCGTGGGAAATCACGTTGATCATCAGTTGACGCGGGATGCCTGTTTGCAAGTTCTCAGTAAGCCGGGACTCGTCAGGGCGCGCAAGGTTCGATTCTACGAAGAGATGCCTTATAGGGTGAATTGGCCCTGGCACGCCGAGCGGGTAATCGCGGCGTTGAGAAATGGCGGCGCGCGCATGGAGCAGGAGCGCGTCGATGTTAGCGAAGCGATGACAGAGAAGTTGCAGTTACTTTCCATCTTTGGTTCACAATTCAAAATGAATTTCATCAAGCCGTTTGTGGATAAATCTCACCAGGAGATCCTGTACGAGATGGTGACTCCCCCGCAGATGACGATAGATCGGACTTCCTTCCATGTGGACAGCGAACATGTGTTCGAGATGGCGCGGCGAGTTGCCCCGTGGATTCGGCGTCACAAATCGGCATCCGTCGTTAGGCTCGTAGTGCTCACTCCATTCGGCAGATGGGCCCAGGACATGGGATTACTGATGGATCTTTTCCCACAAGCACGATTCGAAGTGTTTATGCCTCGTCCCCGGATAGTGGAAACCGAAACCTTGTCTTCCCCTCGAGTTCAAATAATGCCCGTAGATAGTGGGCAGTGGTACAAGGCTGCGGGACGTCTTTTCCTCAGCTGGCCGACCCCACTTGTCATCGTGAGTCCGGGGAAGGAACGTCATGCTCGATGGTTAAGCGCGGGTTGTGTCGCCTCGGATTCCATTATTGCGCCAAGCCTGAATATCTTTACGTTGGCATTGCGTTTGGCGAGTGCGGCGTGACCGCTCGGTCGCTCTGCTGAGGTCGAGACTGACTCTTCGTGCCAAGAGCTACCTTGTTCAATCCCTAGGCGATCACACGAAACTGGCCGTGACAATGGCCAATGCGTTGATCGCGCTGCCCACTATGAATTTACCAAAAATTCATCTGCCGATTGCGCAGGCCCTCCGGTGTCGACTGATATCATCACCTTTCGAAAATGCCGCATTCGATTTCATCAACTGACATACGAACGGCAACCGTGCTGGTCACGAAGGCATCGATCTGACTCTGATTCAAACTGGCCGATTATTCAGATTCCTTCATCCACCTTTGGGGGAGATTAGGTAATGGACAAGCTCTACGTCCTCGGTGGACGGCAGCGGAAGCCGGGGCTGAAGGAAACCACTTACGAGAATGAGTGGTGTATGTACGAAGCAGCGGTGATACTGGAAGTAGATACCAACTCAGGAGTGGCGCGGACTTGCGTGGAATATCAAAGTCCACCTGAGGCCCGAGCAGGTGACCGGCCAGGGGCCCATTTCCATTCCGGAGCTCTGGTTGGCAATACGCTGTATACATGTACCACGACTGAGGTACTGATCTACCGGCTGCCTGACTTCACGCAGATTGGTTATGTTTCTCTCCCTTGTTTCAACGATCTGCACCATGTCACTCCGACGGCGGATGGAAAGTTATTGGTGGTCAGCACCGGTCTGGATAGGGTCGTAAAGACCACGGTGCAGGGAGAGATCATCGGAGAATGGAGTGTTGTCGGCGAACAGCTCTGGGCTCGCTTTTCCCCGAATATCGACTATCGGAAGGTCGAAACCACCAAACCTCATCTTGCGCATCCCAATTTCGTTTTCGAACTGGATGACGAAGTATGGGCCACAAGGTATTTCAAGCGCGACGCGGTTAGCTTGAATGGATCTAAAAAGCGAATTGAAGTCGCGGGAGAAGGCCCTCATGATGGTTTCCGATACGGCGAGCGAATCCTATTTACCGCGGTGGATGGAAGGATAGTCACCGTGAACCGCCGAAATTTGCAAACGGAGCAGGTCGTCGATCTGCGACAGCTGCAGGATCTGAAACGCGTGCAAGATGGTGGTCAACCGATGTTGCCAGCCTGGTGCAGGGGTTTGCTTCCGATAGACGATCGACACATCTGGGTGGGGTTTACGCGAATGCGGAAGACAATATTCAGCGAAAACATCCGTTGGTTTAAGAACATTGTGGGCCACGGTACCATCAAGCGGCCCACTCACATCGCGCTTTTCGATATTGAGGAAAAGCGATGCCTGAAAGAACTGGATTTGGAACCGTACGGCCTGCATACAGTCTTTGGCATCTTCCCAGCGTTGTCTTGAGATACCGAGCTGCTTAGGGAACAGGCTGATGGGTTGTGTCCTGTGAGTCGTGATTGCCGTCCGGTCGCTTTGCCCGAAGCGACTTAAGTCCGTAATAGTCAGCTGTGCATGTGTTGATGAAGTACGTGGGATCGTCGGAGATCCAACCGATTTGATCGATGTTGCCGTTGCTGGCCGCGCTTGCGTTCCAGGGAAGAGATACCTGAAGCTCCCCATTTGACTTCATCCGGCGGAGCTGCGCATCCTCATAGTCCCACTCGGCGGCATATTTCCGCAGATCGTGGATCGCAGCGAAGTTGTTGCGCGCGGATCTTGCCGCCCAGGGCAAGATGAGCGCGAGCGCACACCCTGCGGCAACCAAATCCAAAAGCGAGGACGCTACATGCCAACGCCTGCTGAGCGAGCCAAACGCAAGCCCACTGAGCATCAAAGTGAGCAGCAGGATCCAATGGTCTACAAAAAGAGCGCGATCCGGGGGCAGGGAACTGAACGCATACATGCCCGGAAGGATGGCGCTGAAGATGAGCAAGAATGCGAAGGCCCATCCGCCGGTAATTACGTAGATGGTTGATCGCGAGACCGCCTGGGTTTCGGTCTGCAGCTGCTCAGACCTGATTACGGCCCACGAAACCGCGAATAGAGCCAATGCTGCCAGCGGGCGACTATGTAGAAAGTCGACGATATATCCCACCGAAGCGGCAACTGTCTCCAGCAGGAGTGCGATCTTAGGCAAGGCCGGTGTATATGTCCGAACTCCTGCTTCGCGCACCGCATTGCCAGGCGCCGCCGCGACTACGATAGATCCAAGAACTGAACCAGCAAATCCGGAGTATAGAATTGGCAAGATTTGCCGCGCACGCGGAACCGGACCCCACTTGGAGAAGACGACGGCCATCGCGAGGCCGGCACACTGAAAGAGTGCATTTGTCTCCGAACAACCTGCGGCGCACAGAGCCACAACCCCAGCGAAGATGATCGATGGGGTAGCATTCATCCCATTTGTCTGTGCTGCAAGAAAACGAGGTACGAGCCCCAGGAAAGCTGTGATCAGGATGATAGGAGCTGTGTATGTGAGACTGCCGGCTTGCCAGTAGAAAGACTGTCCCGGATCGGGCGCGGTGCGTATCATCGCAAAAACGATCAGTTCGGCAAGCAATAAACTCGGAAGGAAACGTAAACGCCACTTGAGCAATGTCGTTAGCTGAAAAAGCGCCCATGTGGTGGCCGCCAACCAGCAAACGAGAAGAATCGCGGGAATAAAACCGGTCTCATGATCTCGTCCGACAAGGGATACGCCGATTCTGGCAAAGTAGGAAAAAAACCTTCCCGAATGATTTCGGTAAGTCCAGATTTGACTGCCCCAAAATCCTCGTATTGCAAGGTTCCTGCCTGCACAGAAGTCGTCAGCGACGTATCGTGTGAACGTTCCCAGGTATCCGTATCCAATTAGCGGACATGCCAAAGCTAAAGCGCAGGCAGTCATGCTAAGAGTTGATAGGAACTGCCTGGGTTGGCTCGCCATAACGGTATCTCAGAAATACTGTTCGCTGCGGAGTTGATGGGACTCTATTCGGCCGCCCGCGCCACTTTCCCTTTGGGAGTCACCCCGGTGGGCGCGGACATTCCCTGCGTCCCCGCGTTCGGGGTTATCCCGAAATATTCTTCGTTCAACACGGTCGTCGCCGATTCCCGGGCCGCCTTCACGTATTCTTGCAATCGCTGTGCGCGCAGCATGTCAGTGATCTTGGAACGCACTTTCTCCAGTGGCACCGAGCTTTTCTCTCCAGCCTTAAAGAAAAAATATCCATTCGTGTCTTTTATGACTGGCGAAATCTTTCCTGATCTCAGGCTCATCGCCGAAGCTTGCGCCGCGGTAAGATCGTTGCGCCGATAGGTTTGCATCTTCGAGGGCGCGAACGCGGTCTTGATTCCCGCAGTTTTGTAAGCCTCATCCTGCAACTTGGCCAGGTCTTCGCCCCCGACCGCGCGCGCTTGCAACTCATCGGCTTCTTTCTTCATCAGCGCGTCGGCGTTTTGTTGGCGGTGCTGTAGCTGGTCGGGCGTGAGCTGTTCCTTGGGCGGATCCAGTTGCTGGTGGAGCGGAACGTACAGACGTTGCAAATGCGCCTCTTCATACGATCCGATGTTTTGCTGATAATAATTCGCAATATCCTGGTCGGAGATCTTTGCAGCTTTCTCTTGTAGGGCCTGGTTGAAAAGCTGCCGGAGTAGACTCAAGCGCTGCAGCTTCATGAGTTCTTCGAATCGTCGGCTCTTGTCTAGACCCATTTCCCGCGCTTCCTCGGCAAAAATCAGCGTATCGGCATAGCTGGTTGCCAGATCCCGGCGCTGTGCCGGCGACGGACTTGCCTGGATCAGGTCCGCGAATGCCTCGAATTGAGCACGCGTGAAAACAACCTTGCAACCCGAGGCCGGCATTGTGCCGGTCGGCTTGTCATCGCACAGCCCGTTAATGGTAATCACAGGCGCGTCAGCGGCAACTTTCGCCGTTTCCGCCGGGTTGCTTTGCGCGGTACCATTCGCGGGTGCCGTATTCTGCGTAGGTATGCCCTGCGGCGATTCTGCGGCCTGACCCCAGGCCAGCGCTCCGAATAGAAGACAGATCAATCCACTTCGCATCATTTTGTTGGTTCCTCCAGACAAGACAGCTAAACGAGCAGTCCGCAGTTCGAGAAATGTGTGCGCAAAGGCTTGCAACCGCAAAGAAGTTTATATCGTTGTTCATTGACTCGCTTGGGCTTGTCGGCCACCGACCAAAAAATTCACGAGACTTTAATGAAGGCGGATTCTTCCATAACCGATAGCAGTTCGTCGTGGCGTAGCAGCCCTAGTATGCCCACCACGGCGTCGTAGGCGCACCTGATATTGATTGTCCATCAATCGCCGCATAGACACTGCGCCCGTAGAAGAACGGCAAGCCCCAGTCGAAAGTGCACGAGGAAGAACTTCCCGGCGAGCAGGAGTTATAGGTTCCCTGAGGGCCTGCAAGCGTGTCGAACGCCGCATCGCTGGCATCAGAAGAGAAGAGATTGTCGGCGTTGTCGACGCTGAAGCTGACTGTGTTCTCTCCTTGGGTTGCGCCCTCGTTCATTGCCGAAAGGCTGGTTAGTGAGGTCGGGCAATAGTATTGGGGATTGTCGGCGCAAGTGGGCAGCTCACCCGGGAAGTAAATTGCGTTTGAACCGCTGTCGATAAAACTGCTCGTCAGATTCTGCCCATTGAAGACGGTCGTGAAGTTGTCACTGGAATCCAGGGTGAAGACGGTGGCGCTTCCGAGTTGGTTGTTAGTTTCTGTCCCGATGCCGAAAATCAGAGTGCCCGTAACGGCAGCCTGTGCGCCGGAAACCGCCGGAAGCTCGAGAATCGCTCCATTGTTATCGCTGGTGTTGTTTATAACCTGTAAAAGCGAAGGGACCGGATTTGTGACCTGCATGTTGTCCGCTACCACTATGGAAGAATCTGTGGTTGCACAGCCGATCGAAGGGCATGTGTAGTAGAGGTTGGGTGGTGTTAGCTGAGCGCTGCCATCGCAATAATTGACGCCTGCGACTGTACAATCCGTCGGCTCAGGCCCTATCCCCAGAATGCCATTCGCTCCCAATAGCTGCGGTGTATTCTGGTTGGTTGTCCCTCCATTCGAGCAACTATCTGGCACTACAATATTCGAACTGGTAATCACTTGCGCCAGGGAAGAGCTTGCCACCTCTCCGGCGACATAGATGTCGAATGGTGCGACCGGGCCCCAGAGGTAAGACCCGTCTGGAGACGACGCGCAATTTTCCAGAGTGTTGCCGTTGCCGTCAACAAACGGCGTGATCTTGAGGAAGGGTATTTCCGACTGCAGAATTCTTAAACCATAGGATCCCGTATCAACCAGGATGCCGTCAACTGTTTGGCAGACGGTGGTGCTACCGGGATTGCAGATGGTGACGGTGGTGAAGGCGCCATTAGCGTAAGTTTGGCCGGGAACCGGGCCGCCGTCCACATTGACGATCGCCACGTTGGGACCACCGCCAGAGGGAAGAACGGTGATTTCCAGGCTGGCGGTCGCGGCGGCATTTTCGATCGAGGTGGCTGTAAGGGTGACCACTACCGGCGCCGAGACTGTGGCTGGTGCAACATAGGTTGCGCCAACCGTAGGCGTCGCGTCTATTAGTGAGCCCGCGCCGCTGGCCGGGGTCAGACTCCAGGTAACGCCTGGGTTCGTCATATAGTTTGCGACGCTCACAGCAAAGATGGCTTGACCGCCCTGACTAACCGTTTGGGGCGCCGGCGGAGTTAGGCCAACTATGATCGGCGACACCGAGATTTGCACGGACGAAGCGATGAGGGGGTTCGTGATCGAAGTTGCGGTGATGGTCACAGTGGTTGGTTTGGTGAAGCCCAGTGGAGCGGTATATGTGACTGAAGTCGTGGTCAGGTTGCTTAAGGCGCCGAAATTTAAAGGGGAAAAAGTCCAAGTTGCGCCTTGGTTGCTCGGGTCAAAAACGTTTGCCGTGACAGTGATCGATTGACCTCCCGTCACTAACGTGCCACTCGGCGTCAGTGCGATGGAAACGGGCGGTTGCGTCGTCTCCGCTCTCCGGCCCCAATAACACCCCACAAGAAAGATTAGACCTGTCAGGGGGATTAGGATTGCTACTTTTCGCACACTGCCTCCTCTAGCGAACATCATCGGGGCTGGCTCCCGCCGGTAGTAATTCGGGGTCGTAGGCGCGGCCGAAATAGGCTCGCATATGGCCACCGGTTTGGACTACCAATCCCTCCTGCTGAATACTGAGGGGGGCTCTCCCGACGTGCCGCTCCCGCTCGGCCTTCGCCGCCAGTACGTACTGTCGAAAGTAGCTGCCCAGGAGTTGTTGCATGTCCGGAATGAATGGACCTCGCCATGCGATGCCAAAAACCCGGCCTCCTGGCGAAACATATTCCCTGACCACGATGTCGGTCGGAGTCCTTAGTTCATGAACGGTATAGGCCCCGCCCTCTGTGGTTTTGATGTTCGCCTTGAGGTGAGCCTGATCGGCTTGAACCGAGTCCAGCGACCCGCCTAGCGTTGCGAAGGCTGAAAAGGGCAATCCCAAGGTCGTCACGAGAGCAATCGACAATCCTCGAATCAGCGCTGCGTTGAGGCCGTGCTTGTAAAGTTTCATAGTGGGCTGTCCTCTCACCCATTGACCCAGAAAGTTAACTGACGGGAGCATGGATCCTCGGTGAATCAGGATCTCCTTTCGCCAGCATTGACGAACAACAACGGGACCTCAAGTCATTTTCAATTCTGCTAATACGAGTACTTCAGTCCTAATTGAATAGTCCGAGGGCGATGCGCATCCACGGGATGCAGGAAAGCGTTGCCCGTCACGCAATCGGTACCGGTACTCGCGCCAGTGATCGGGTCTAGAGGCGCGGCATAGCCGGCCAAATAATTCGGTCCGCCGTAGCAGCTGATAACGTTCCCGCCAGTGTTCCCCAGATTGGGGTCGTACACGCGAAATTGCGTGTGGTTGAAGATGTTGAATGACTCCGCGCGGAATTCGATGACGCTACCCTCCGTTACTTTGAAGTGCTTCAGCAAGCTCAGATCGAAGTTCAGTCGGCTCGGGTTGTTCAAGAAGTTTCGCCCTGCGTTTCCGAAAGTAAGTCCTCGAGGCGCAACAAACTTATTCGGGTTTCCGATCAGGGGGCCGAAGCTTGTTGTGTTAAACCGCTCATCCGGAGCCGGCGCAGGATTCACTGCCAGGTCAGGATACGATCCCGCGCCGATGCCGTTCGCAGCCCCGGCATTGTCGAGAACCGAGACAGTAGTGCTGCCTCCGTTGATCACGCTAAACGGCGTCCCCGACTGATAAATCGTGATTCCGGAAAACTCCCAACCATCGCCCAAGAAGCGCAGAAGCCGGGAAGGCGCGCCAGGGGAGGCTGCGTCCTGGCTATCCCCAGTTGGGTCGCCGGGGCGACCGATAGCCATCCGCTGCAGAGCCTGCGTCAGACTTGGCACTGCGTAGATGTAACTAATGTTTAGAAGATGGCGCTGATCGAAGTTTGAACTCGCTCGGTTGGAAGCGAGATTATAGGAATTCACCAGAGTGGCATCGGAGCGGTCCGACGAATCATCCAAGGAATGGCTGTAGGTGTAGGAGGCTCCAACGGTGAGGGGGCCTCTAGTTCGGCGGATGGTAGCCTGTAGGCCGTTGTAGGCGGAGTTAGCGACATTCTGCAGCGCGAAAATTTCTCCCAGGCCAGGATATGGGCGCAAGGTATTTACATCCGGGATAACGTTCTGAAGGCCCGAGCCTTGTTCTCCTACGCAAGCGGCCTCCAGATTGATATAAGCGGGGTCCTGCGGACTGACAACGGTGCCGTTCAACAAGTGGAACTGGCCTGGAATGCCGCCCTGCCCGGTGAATCCGCCACAATCACCCGGGAATCCGGAAACGGTGGCCTGGGGAATAATCGGCTCATGGAGTCCAAAGGGATTCAGACCGGTTGGCAAGGGCTGCAACTGATTTAGCTCGCGTTCGACGGTAAGGTGCGTCCCCTTGCTGCCCACATACGCCACTGTTGCAACCATGTTATCCGGCAGTTGGCGCTGTACACTCAAACTCCACTGCTGCGCGTACGGCCACACGGCTTTGGTCGGGATTGCCGACACATTAAGAGGATAAGCACCAGGCCCAACGTCACAGCCCGTTGCCGAGCCGCCGATGCACCCGTAATTCTGCGGAAACCTTTGGGTCATACTGAGAACGTTGGGTGGAGATCCCTCGAGGGACCCGGTGTTGGCCTCTTCGCCAGTTCCGTGCTCGTAAAACATACCGTAACCGGCCCGGATGGACGTTTTTCCGTCGCCAAAAGGGTCCCAAGCGAAGCCGACTCGAGGTGCCGGATTGAAGAGGTGTCCCGTCATGCAGCCGCCAGGCACACCGTTTAAACCACACCGCACTATGCCATTCAAAATGCGCGGGTCCGGGTTACCAAGATTAATGGGAACGGCGGTTGGGGGCGCCGTAAGCGGCACACTATTCAGCTGTCCGTTTATCGGGTTTACCTGTACGGTTGCAGCGAATGTCGGACTGAAGGCCGAGGGAACCCAGTTGTATGCCGCCAGATACTTCTCATAGTAAAGGCCAAAAAGACTAAAGCGCACTCCGAGATTCACCGTGAGGCGAGAGTTGACCTTCCAATCATCCTGCACATATGGCTCCCCGATCTGGTAACGGTTGTAATATCGGGACTGCGTACTATCCTGCGTATAGCTCTGAATTGCGACGGGACTTCCGACGTCGCTCGAGACAAAAAGGAAGTTGGCGAAGGCGTTTCCAGTATTTCCGATGCCTCCATTGATATTGCTGAAAGTTAACAATCCTTGAACATCGCCGGGCGTCGCTGCGGTGCTTTCGTTTATCTCATTCTTCTCTGAGAAAACCACCTGCACTCCGAACTGGAGTGTGTGCGTTTTGATCGCCTTACTAAGATCATCGCGATAACTGAAAGAAGGGTTAGTGTGTTCCCATGGCATGTAGGAGGCGTCGACGGTGAACCCATTCCCGCCATATGCCTGGTTGCTGCCAGCGATCACGATGCCCGGCGCTTTCCCGCCGAAACCGTTGTTAAAGATTGCTCCAAGGGGACAACTTGTGCTCCCGTCAGTAAGCGTCTGACAGGGTCCGCCCGGCTGTCCCAGTCCAGCCGGTCTTTGATAGTGGGCTCCGCCAGGTCCATTTACGTTCGCGAGGGTGATGTGGGAGTTAGTGAAGGCGGCGGTGAACACGTTCAGGAGTGTTGGGCTAAAGGTTTCCGTGAAACGAGCCCCCAAGGCGATTCCCGGACCCACAAATTTGTTTTGCACCGTGGGAAAACTATTTAAGACGTTGCCTGGCAGATGCTGCCACTCGGGAACAGGGACGACGGTGTTCCAGGCATCGTGAATGTAGTGGAACGAAGTCTGAAACCTCGAGCTGAAGTTTTGGTCGAGGTTGACCAACTCCTCGCGCCAGTGAGTGGGTTCGGAGATCACAGTGTCGTAACAAGAACCGATACTCGAATTGCAACCTGTCGCGGAATTGGGCAAGGGAATCAGATTGGTGTTTAGCAGGGCGATGGCATTGGGGTCGAGGCTCCCGAAAGGGTTGGGTAGTGCGATATCGTTGTTGGGAAACATCACACGATCGCCAAAATACAGGCTGCTTAATCCTGCGCTTGGGCAGTCGGGGTATTGCGCGGGATTAAAGACGAACGGCGAGACATAAGCTGGACAAACGTCGCTGAAGTTTCCTTGACGCTCAGCCAGGGAGGGTACTCCCCGGTCGAAATCAGGTTGCTGGTCAGTGGGTGACTTCTCGTAGCGAAATTCCTCAGACCAGAAAACAAAAGTCTTACTCTTATTAGCGTTGTAAACGTTTGGAATGAAGACCGGGCCGCCGATGGTGAATCCAAAATCATTTCTGCGGTAGTACGGCGCCTTCCCCGGCGGATCGAAGTAGTTGCGGGCGTTGAGCGCCTCATTCCTCAGAAATTCGTAGCCATCGCCGTGCCAGTGCGGCGTGCCGGTTTTGGTCGTCACCATGACGGTACCCGATGCAGTGCGCCCGTACATGGCACCGTAATTGGAAGTAAGCACTTTCACTTCCTGAATGGCGTCCAAACTCGGATAGACGATGAGCGTACTCTCGGCGCCGTTCAGTCCGGCGTTCAGCACATCGCTTCCGTCCGCCTCGAAGGTGTTGTATTCTACGCGTCCGCCATTCACACTGTATTTGACACTTCCGGTGATCCCGACATGCGCTTCATCCTGCCCAGTCTGGTTGCTCACTCCCGGAGTGAGGGCAATCAGCTGCGTAAAATTGCGGCCGTTCAGACCTAAACTTAAAACTTCTTTTTCCGTGATCGTGCCGGAGACTTGCGATGTTTCGGTTTCTACCTGGCCAACCCCCTGACCTGAGACGTTGACTTCGGTCTGTTCCGTCGCCGGTTCGAGCAGTGCATCAAGGGGCAGGCTCTGTTCCGTTGCGAGGGCCACGCCAGGCGCTTCGAAAGACTTGAACCCTTTCATAGTTACCTTAATGTTGTAGGAACCCGCGGGCAGTCCACGGATCGCATAATTACCTTTATCGTCGGAGACGGCTGTCTGCATTACTCCAGAAGCACTTCTAACCTCTATGGTGGCGCCCACCAAAACCGCACCGGTCTGGTCCGTGACCAGACCTCCGATGCCAGGACCGCTGAACGTTCCGGGTGTGGACACTACTTGCGGAGCCGCCGACGGAACCGTTTGTTCCGCGGCAGTTGGAGTGGGAGTAGGCGCAGATTCAGCGGGAGGTGCGGCTTGGGCATGCGTTGGCGCGGCCGGAACCAACGCCGGGGCTGGCGGCAGTGCACCGGCTGGCTGTTCACTCGACGCGGGAGGCGCGGTGCTTCCGGCAGGCCCTACGGGCGAAGTGGGCTGAGCCGCCTGCGGCGGGGAACTCTGATCCGGCTGTGCCACCGGTGCACCGGCTACGCTCATGGTCAACACCTGTCCGGGGCTCAGTGAGACGCTAGCCTGAAAAATCTTCGCGCCGCGCGATACGACGGAGAGCGTGTAAGACCCGGCGGCCAAATCGGTGATGGCGTATAAACCTTGGCTGTCGGTGGTTACGCTCGGAGCTGCTCCCTTTCCGTTATCCATCGTTACCGTCGCGCCAGCCACTCCGGCACCAGTTTGGTCGCTCACGGTCCCGGTAAGGGCTGCTTTGACGTCTTGCGCTGGGGCTTCAGGAGCGGACTTATCTTGCCCAACCAACATCGTTGTCGCCAGACTCAGGATGCATACACACAAGCCCAGCACTGCTAGCGACCATCTCACAGAACATTCCCTCCACTCGGAGTGGTATTTGCTAACTCTGTCGAGCAAAATCCGGCACGGCGCGATCATTCCCGTCCGGATTCGGATTGGACTGGGCGGAAGCTAAGAAGCAAGTAATTACACCCAGATTGTTACACCGCGATGACCACCCGGTTAAAATCGCATTACAACTTATTGAGAGCGGCTGGATGGAGCCGTTTCCGCGCGATGAAAGTGCGACGCCGGCTGGCACCGGCGATCGTGGCAAAAGCATCTTCTGAGCTGTTGCCAGACCCTCGCGATTTCCCACAAATCCACTTCTGACAATTCAAAAAATTAATGGGAGTTTAATAATTGCGTCATTCTGCGATCACCGACTTGGTGGATAGTGGGCACAAGAGTTCAGGGCTGCTCATCCGATCTGCATTGCAAACGGTGCAGAAGTCTGCAAGAAGAGGGACAAGTCGGCTTGGTGGTTCGTTCTCTTTCGATTTTGTCGCCTCCTTGGTCCTTGGCGTGTGGGCTTCGACCAGCCGCACTGCCTCACTGAGTAATCAACACTAGCTCATGGATAAACTCTTAAGGAGATTCACCAATGAAAAGAATGAATTTGCTTTGCGCGGCGCTGGTCCTGGCTGCGACTGCAGCGGCGGTTCCCTTCGCCAATGCGGCTGAAACCAAAAAAAAGGACGTGCGCGGCAATGTTGCTGAAGCCACCACTGTGCATTACATTGGCGCAGGCTCTTCGGCAATGTGGCAAGGTTTTGGTATCGCCGCCTATAACGACCTTGCTGGCTCGGGGAGTGCCGCCTCCACTACCGGTATCTGTAATGCGGGCACGATTCAGGCCACGGCAGGCAGTTCAGCAATTGCGGGAAATGCTTGCACTGCCAGCCACTGGACCGTTAAGAGTCCCCCCGAACCCTATGCTTACTTGCACGACACGCGTAGTTCCTCAATCCCGCTGGAGTACGGAAATCTATGGGTGGTCTGGGTCACCGACACGACGACTAGCACGGTGACTGACGTCTGGACCTACCTTTCAGTGGATTCCACCGTTGGCGTTCGGAATTACCTGGCGACGCCTCGGGCAAAACTCACTGTGGATAACGCGGCCACCAGTTACGGCGGAGGCAACGCTATTTCAAACGTTTTCTTTATTGACAGCACCAAGGACACGACTCTGACCAGCGCCGTCTGGACGGCGATCAGCGGCACGGAAGGCGTTCCACTCACCGCCGGCATGACGGATATCCGTCCGGAAGACGCCAAGCTGGCCACGGAGCGCATCCTGGGCACAGTTCCCAGCCCCTACGGCGGGGATACGGTTCCTACCACCGCAGACAACTTCATCTACTCGTTTGCCTTGGGCTACGGCCCCGGACCGATCGGTCTGCAAATCAAGAGCGCTGAACCCGGCAGCAACACAGTAACTACACCCGTCGAATTCGCCCTGCCTGGCGGCACCGATCCCATCAGCAGCTCCACTGTGTCTACTTCCATTAACGTATATCCCGTGGGCGAAGCGCCGATCATCTTCGTGGCGAATCGCACGAACACCAGCACCGGTCTTGGACAACTTGTTCCGAGCCAGGCAGCCTGCACCGGCAGCCCGACCGTCAACTGCCTGAGCACTCCATATACGAGTGATGGCAGCTACCAATACCGCAACGTCTGGGACCAGCATCCGTGGCCGGCGCAAGCCAACGTCTTCCCGAACCTGAGTGATGCCTCTGCGGGGTATTGCTCGGTGGGGTCCAACCAGAGTAGCGCTGCTTGCCACTACACCCGGCGCCCACTCGGCAACCTGTTCTCCGGCGGTGATTGCGAGACGGATAATTCTGCATTTACCTGGCCTCTGGACCCCAACACTCAAGGCGTAAGAGTCGTTCCTCCCAACGGCACCCCAGAACCGATCACGCTGTTCTTGCGTGAGCCTCTCTCCGGTACCTACAACACCACAGAATTCAGCGCAATTCGGCTTTACGGCACCCCGGGCGGTAGCAGCGGCACGAACGGCTCGGGCACCTATGAGTCGACTCCCTATATCTCCCAGGAAAGCAACGTCGTTGTTGGGCAGTCTGGGTCCGACCCGCTGGATCTGCAGTGTCCCAATAAGTTCGGCGGCGAAAATGGGAGCACTGAAGGCTTCCGGATGCGCGGCATCGGTACCGGCGAAGTCCTGACTGGACCCAACTTCGGTACCCTCACCTCCATAGGCGATGGCGTTTACTACACTACTGATTCGATTGCCTATGCGTTCTTCAGCTTCGGCAACGTTTCCCACCTGGCGCACAACGCAAACTACGGCTACCTCATGATCGATGGCGTCGATCCGCTCTTCACTGCTTACAACGGGAGCGGTGGTGAGCCTGGACAACCTGTAAACTACTATTCACTCGGACCCACGGGCTGGGGCGAGCTGCCCAATTGCGGCGGCTCCGGTCAGCCTGGATGCTCCACCGCCGACATCTGGGGTTCAGTTCCATCCTATCCGAACCTGCGCAACGGTTCTTACCCAGCGTTTTCGGAACTGCGCATGATCTGCGACCCGAACGATACTCAAACTACGCCGGTTTGCACTCCGGCGAATGATCCTCTTGGAGCCGAAGCATTGGTACAACACCTCCAATCGGATATCCACAACAACAACACCGGTGGCGTGCCTGACCTGCTTCCGTTCTCCGACGCAGCTACTGGCTCGTTGTCCTTCAACGCGCCGTACGGTGACGTTGCCTTCATCCACTCACACTTCAACCTCTACGGTCCCAACGATAACGACAATGCCGCGGGGCAAGGTGGACTTCCAACCGGGAACCCATGGCAAAAAAGCGTACCCCCCGGGACGAGTACCCACCAGGGTGGCAGCTCGTCTCTGACGGGTAGTCCTTCAGACCCGACAATCTACATCAACTTCTCCACGGAAGCTTGCAGCACGGGATCATCGGCGGGCGGTACGCCTGTAAATGGTCCCCCGACGGCGGAGTGCGGTGGCGATGCCGGTGGCTTCATCTACCCAACTGGCACCGCAACCACAGGCAACCTGCACTAAGGCGGTTGAGGTCTAGCCCATAACCCGCAGTCGAACTCGAAACAATGAAGAGGCAGGCCGCCAGCATGGGGCCTGCCTCTCTGTTACGATGCAGCACGAAATCGAAAAGAGCGAAAACACACAGTGGAGAAATTGTCTTATGCGACGAAGTGATCGATGGAAAAGGCCTTTTGCCTTTTTCTTCTTATTCTTCTGCATTTGCTGCGGCAGCGCTTGGGCGCAACACACAGCACCCGCCGTCCCAGCAGCCACCGGCGCGGAACCGGCAGCGGCCGGCGATCCTAATAAGGATGCGGACCAGCCTGCACTTCCCGGGGCGCAGACCGTAGTGATCAAAGACCCGAAGCAAATCCCCCGACGGAAGGACCTGGAGTACGAAGATTGGAGCAAGCCGGAACTCACGCCCGGCATGAAGATGGAGGCGATACCCCTGCTGAAGAGCGAGCAGAGCGGGTTCACGCGGGAAATGATCAGCGTACAGTGGCGGGACCTCGATCCCATCGACCTATGGGTGATCAAGCCCGCCGGCGTAAAGAATCCGCCGGTCATTTTGTATCTCTACAGCTATCCCTCTGACAACCTTCGATACAAGGACAACCAATTTTGCCAGTTTGCCACCCGGAACGGGTTCGCGGCCGTGGGATTTGTTTCTGCTGTGACCGACCAGCGCCGGCACGACCGCCCGATGCGGGAGACCTTCGTGAACCAGCTGCAGGAAGGGTTAGCGACCTCGACGCATGACGTGCAGATGATTCTCAACTATCTTGCCAAGCGCGGCGATCTGGACATGACGCGGGTGGGAATGTGGGGCGACGGCTCCGGCGCGAGCATTGCCATCATGGCCGCAGCAGTAGACTCCCGCATCAAGACGCTCGATTTGCTCGATCCTTGGGGGGATTGGCCGGAGTGGTTGGCAAAATCCACACTGGTGCCGGAAACCGAACGCGCCGCGATGGTGAACCCCGAATATTTGAAACTTGTGGAAAATCTCGATCCCGTGAACTATCTGCCTAAGCTAAAGACGCAGCAAGTGCGGCTGCAGAACATCGAGCGGGGAATCACGGTCACACCCGACGTTGTCAGAGAAAAGATGGAGGCCGTGGCTCCATCCAATGTGAATATTGTCCACTACGAAAACACAAAGGCATTTTTATCCGACGTGGCCTCCAAGGGTACGGGGTTTGACTGGATCAAAGGGCGGCTTGGAACGGTGCCACCCGCGCACGACACCAGCCCTCAGAACGTCACAAAAGCTTTACCGGAGACTAAGAGTCCTGCCAGATGAACGGACTCGATCTATTTGTGGGCCGCCGGATCTATTGCAGGCGGCCTTCGAAGCCCGGGCATTTTACGAAGGCTTACTCCCAAGCAGGTAATTTCACAGAATGTTGATTTGACTTCGCTGCTGCCGGCAAGCACTATTTTCGTTTCGAGCTGCGAATCCGGCGCAGCAGCCGAAAAGAATCCTGCGATTCATATCCGCAAAACTCAATTCTTTATGATATGCGGCTTCTATTTGTCTTTGTCGCGTGATCGATGGCTTGCCCTCCTGCCATGATAGAAACTCCCACTGCTCCGGCCCCACATTCCGCCGGTGAGGCTCGATCCCGATGGCTTACGGTCCGCGCCCCTGGTGCCTTCATTGCAATCTCTTCGATCGGAATCTTCCTGCGCTGCTGGCAGTATTTTGCTAATGACTCTTACTTCATGGATGAAATCGCGGTCTTGCGCAACCTCATGGATAGGCAATGGCGTGACCTGCTGACTCAGCCTTTGGCTTTTGGCCAACTGGCTCCTCCCGGTTTTTTGATGGTCGAAAAGCTGCTTCTGAATACCCTCGGCCCGACCGAATACTCACTCCGGCTATTTCCTTTTCTGTGTTCTGTGGCGTCTGTGGTGGTTTTCGCCACGCTGGTGCGTGGCCTCCTTTCGCGGGCCGGCGCGTTGGCTTCGTCGACAATCTTTGCCGTTGCAGGCCCGCTCATTCTTTATGGATCACAACTCAAACAGTACTCGATTGATGTTCTCTGCGCTTGCCTGTTGTCTTTGACAGCGACTCGTTACGTGAGCACGCGTGGACGCTCTGCCGCATATGTCTTCGGAATAACGGGAGCTGTTTCTGTCTGGTTTTCTCAGTCGGCGGTAGTGGTCCTCGGCAGCGTGCTCTTGGTTCTGACTGCGGGCGAAATCCGTCGGATGCGACATGAACAAGCAGACCGCCTGATTCTGGGGGCCCTCGCAGCGGCAGGTGTTTCCGCTATCGCCTCAGCGCTGTACGCCCTCCACATGTTCAGCCCCGCGACGCGCTTGTACCAACATCAATCTTTTCAATCGGGATTCATGCCGAGAGCTCTTCCAACTTCGCTCTCCGATCTTTGGCCTTACGCCCAGTTGCATGGCTTTTTCGGAACTAGTGGGATCGGGGTCACCGGTTACCCGCATCCCGTTATCTTCACCATCCTGAGCGGGCTGGGCCTTGTGGTTCTGGTATTCGGGCGGAAATTGCGCGGCATCGTGATCGCTGCACCCGTGTTCGCTACCCTGCTCGCATCCGCTGCTCGGCAGTATCCCTTGACCGAGCGCATCATCTTATTCCTTCTGCCAAGTTTCATCATCGCCCTCGTGGTATCCGCGGAGAGCCTGACTTCGCTGGTCAAGTTGGGGGGATGGTTTCCGCGGATTGCACTGTTTATCCTTGTCGGATTCGCTGCTTACCCCGTCCTCCACCGACTGCCACCGTACCACGTCGAACCTCTGCGTCCAGTCTTCGAATACGTAGCCTCGCGGCGCCAACCGGGGGATAAGCTCTATCTCCTTCACGGCGCGGTTCCGGCGTTTTCCTACTATGGCCCGCGCTATGAACTGGTCGGCTCATCCACGGTCATTGGGAGCTGTCGCACGGATGACCCGCGGCAATATTTCCGTGAGATCGACCAACTGCGCGGATCGAAGCGAGCCTGGATCGTCATCGGGCATCCGTTTGCAAACTACCACGAGCGCGAAAACCTGCTCGCCTACCTTGACGCGATTGGAGTTCGCACATCGACATTCGCCCTGGCACCGCGGCGCTGGATCGAACCAGACAATCTGTTCCATCCGGTAGAAGTTTGGGAGTACGACTTGGGCGATTCTGTCTTAGCGAGCGGCATATCGGCCGAGACTTTTCCTCTACTGCTCCCAGAGGGTGGGCTCAGTGGTTATCCGTGCAGCGTTGGTCCTCAAACCATACGATAACGGACATTTCGCTTTTCAAATCAAGGGAAAGTTACTTGAAAGGTTCCTTGATCCCCAATGCAACTCGCCGAAATCGCCGGGAACGTATAAGGGCCGCTGAGCGCAGTTGCGTCCGCCGTCACCGTCACCTCCGTCGTGACCTGGGGATTGCCGATTTGGCCGATTTGGCCAATCTGCGCAATCAATGAGCCATCCGGACCGAATAGATTCAGCGAAACCGACGTGCCGCTGATAAGCCCCGTAACGGTTGCCGTAGACAGGTAACTGCAAAAATGCGGTGTGCCCACGACGGAGATGCTTCCGGTAAGGTTGGCGGTGCTGCCTCCCGTATTCGGTCCTTGAGTCAGCGTTCCCACCACGTTGACCGTGCCGTTATTCGGCGGAGGGAGTGTCGATGTGAACGTGCCGTGAAAACTTCCGCTGATCGGTGTTACCTGAAATGCCGAGTACGTCCCGGTACCCGGAAAAGCATTGCATCCACCCGCTAGCCAGGAGAACGCGCCGTTCATAGGGGCGGCGTTACCGGCTGGCATGGTGCCAACGAGGCTTACGTCTTCTCCGAATTGGTTAATGTTCAAAGAGACATTCTGCCCGGTCACGGTTCCAGTGACAGGACCCACCCCCGAACAGCCAGAGCCAATGAAGCCAGAACCCAGGATAAGATTTCCGCTGACGGAATCGCCAGACTGTGTGAGAAAGCCAGTGAAGGTCAAGGGCTGAGTAGGAACGGCGTGTCTCGTCAAAATGATCTGCCAGTTGCCGGAAAGAGGTTCGCTGCTCGAAGCGGGGGTGCCCCCGCCGCCACACGCTAGGGTAGCGATCACGGTGCTTAGCAGCAAGCCAACAAATAACTGTCTCACAACTCTCTCCTTGAGGCGCCCGTGCGGCATCGAAGACGTTGATTGCCGCCACGACGGTTGAAATACCACGAAGCTAATATTGCGCGATTCGAAACGCCCCCAGTCATTTAGTTTGGTCACGTTAAGGAGGGTGGCTGAAAGGCGATGGAGACCGAGCCGGCATCCCCATAACAGCCGTCACTCTGTGCCAGAAAGTCATAGGCTCCGGTCAGCGTGGTCCCATCCGTTGTCGTTGTGCCCCGATACGAACCCTGAGAGGAGCCGTCGGATGCGAGAAAATTGAAAATCACCGAGGTCCCACTCACCTCGCCCACGATGGACAAATTGCTGATACAGGGGGCATTGCTCGAGGTCATCATCCCCGACAGTGTGGCATAGCTCATGCCGGTGTTTGGCCCTTGAGTCAGCGTCCCATTGTAGGTATAAACCTGACCTATAAACTCCCCGGAAGTGAAAGTCGCCACGAAACTGCCGCTGATCGGACTTACCTGCGTGGCGGTGAATGTCCCAACCGTTGAGCTGCCGCAGCCTGATGCGAGGATTGAATACTCTCCGGTCATAGACGAGCCGTCGCTTGAGCTAGTTCCAGTGAGCGTCACCGTCTGAGCAACTTGATCGAGGGTGATTTCAACATTGGGACCACTCACGATTCCCGACGGAGTGCCAAGCCCTGGGCAAGGGGTGGCGCCCGACAGGACAAGGCTCCCCGCAAGCGAATTAGCTGATTGCAGGAGGAACCCTGACTCCGCCTCCACCGCGGATCCGCTCGGTGGAGGCTCAGTCTCGGTGAGTGTCATCTGCCAGTTTCCTGAGAGCATTCCGTCAGCGTTAGCGGAATTCGACTGACTGTTGCTGCAGCCGGACGTCATCAGAACGCAGCCGAGCCAAAGCGCAACGCCGATTCTCATCCATCGTGAACTGCTTGCTCTCATAACTGGCAGACAGGCTTGTTGACCGATGCGTCGTATCGAACGGGCGAACTCTACGCGGTAGACAATAGGCATCCTTTGTTACGATACTGTGGCGAAAATATGAATGTTTCGTGAATAATCCCGCAGTTCACCACAGATACTTGGCCACGAAATAAATGGCGAGCGCAAGAATCGCTATGACCACGGTCACGCCCAACGCGCCCAATAGACTCTCATGGCTTCGGGTAGCAACTGGGGCAACACAGCTGGTAACACTTACAGGCGGGTCCGGATTCAAACATGCGGTATCTCTCCGGCATGGTTCCGGTTCTCTGGAAACGATGGAATGTGCTGACACGGCTAGCCTCATCAGGGGAAACTTCGACATTCGAGTACTGACGGCCCCCGTTTAGAATGTCGAAGGTTGGACCACAAACGCCATGCTGGCTGAAGCAATTAGGCACAAGTGACTCTCTTGATCCAGCTAAAGAACCAAACTGCCAAGCTGAATCTCAAAACGATAATAGCTCCACCAATGCTCCGCGCTGACGACGCGAAAATTAATGTTTGATGAATTGTTTGTGCCCACCAGTATTGAATCTAGAGTTTCATCGTGTAGGTGATGCTGCCGAATCTGTTGAGTTGCTATCCGCGAGGCTATAACCGTAGGGCCGCACCTTCTGCTCATATTTCGCAATGATTTCCCGGAATTGCGTGCGCCCATCTTCCTCCACCGAGAGTTGGCGCCAGGCGGCGAGGTATTGCTCATTGCCAGCTGGATTGAGCGGAGGCGAGGAATGGGGCACCAAACCGAGGAATCCATAGATTTGATCGAGCTCAGTTTGAGTGCCACGGATCAGATTTTCGTACTTGATCACTCGGACATTACCCAGATACCGACGGTCGAGTTCGAAAAGTCGATGGCACTGCAGCCAATGGTCTATCAGTGACTCCAACCTTGAGGGTGTCCATTTCGAAGTTGCAAGGGACACGGCGATCGGATGGCGAGTGACCACGATGAAGTAACTGCCTGGGAAAATGGCTTGAAGGAAGCGAGTTCGGATCAGGTTCGGAGGAGACTTCTCGAGCAGACACGGCTTGGTAAGGTCCCAGTATTTCGACCACTCTTCAAATAACCTCTGCCTGTTCTCCGAAGAAACCAGGGCGGATTCCTCGGTGAGATGGGCCTCCCCCGCAAAGCCGAAGCTGCCTGGCCCCCCGTAAGCCTTGGCTGCCGGAAAGACGGTTTGCAGGTGTTGGCCCTCATCCTCGGGGACGCCTGTGTCGCGGAAGCCGCTGATCTCCGGATGTTGCCGGAGCACACGGAATAGCGGAGAAGTGCCACTCCTGTGAAGTCCACAAACAAAGACGAACTTGTAGCGATCTGGCTCATGCATGGACACAGCTCGAAGTAACGAATCGGCAAGTGCGTGCGAAAACTGTATACCATAGCCAGGCGCACTCGGATTTTTCTGCAACTCGCTTTACCGGATTTCCCGCCCATGGCGTAGCTGGTTGGACCGTTTTTGAAAGGACGGAACGGCCTTATTCCTCACGTTCTCATCGGAGAGGAGGAGCGCGCCCTCACCAAATTAATTTTGCGTGAATTCTTAAGGACATCCCGTTCCATAGGGGCTGCCGTGAGCGAGAATGAGGCGGCAGCGAAGCTGCGAAACATGGCGTTGAGAGCCGGAGTACATATTGCCGTGCCGCAACAAATGGGAGAGGAGAATAGGCCAAAGGAAACGCCTGCAGATGCTGATTTTCCTCGTTATCGCTGCGGGGACGGGCTGGTCGCAAGCCAATGGCGGAGAGCCGCCGGTCGACAGCGATGTGCAAGTTCCGGTCCAGCGGGCAGATTCGGGTTCCGATCCGACCCCTGTCGCGGTTGACAGCACCCCGAGTTCAGCTCTGGACCGCTGGTCGGTGAAGCCTCCGCCGGCCTCGTCCCGCAGCTACCTTCTTGTTCGCATCAGTGGAAGTGAAGGCGCGGAGAGCAATCCCAGCTATACCTATGGAGATTCGTCGGAATTATCTTCGGTTACAAGCTTGACGGGAAACGTTAGTCTGGTGAAATCCCAGCGTCATTCAGAAACGGCAATCGACTACTTGGCCAACGACACTCTGTACAGCAGCTACGGGGGGCTGGGCTACTACAACCAACCGCTACAGCAGCTAAACGCCGTCGAACGCATCGGATGGTCGAAGGTGCAGCTGATCTTCAGGGATGCCTTCAACTATTCCAGCGAAGGGAATTTTGGAGCGTCTTCGTTTACCGGACCGACGATTACGACCCCTAACACGGGAGTCTCTGATTTTTTCGGTGCCAGTCAGCTTGGCGAAATAGGTCAAGCAGGCTATATAACGAATACCTCTGCTGTCGGCGTTACCGAGGCTTTGACGCCGCGCTCGTCGGCTTCTCTAACCGGCGGTTATTCACTCACAAATTACCTTGGGAATGATGGGGGTCTATTCAACAGCCGCCAGGTTTCGGCGCAAATGGGATACAACTATCAGCTCACTCGAAAAGATGGAGTCGGGGCGGTGTATGGATATCAAATCTTTAGTTTTCCTGGGAGCGGTTTTGGCAACGAAGTCTCAAATTCAGTGCAACTGACCTACCAGCGTCGCGTTACTGGCCGCGTGGATCTGACGCTTGGTGTAGGGCCGGAACTGACAACGCTGAGCAGTGGGACTGGGACCAGCAGAGTGCACCAATTCACCGCCACCATCGAGGCATCGCTCGCCTATCGGTGGAAGAAGTCGTCTCTTAGCTCTTCGTACAACCGGCTGATGACTGGGGGCTCAGGCTACTTCACTGGGGGGATTAGCAATGTCGCCACCTGTTCCTTCAACCGAACTATCTTTCGGTCCTGGGGTGCCACCGTGAGCGGCGGCTACACCAAAGTGAGTGGGATCGGCCTGACTTCGGCAGAGATATTGGGAAGCTCATACCGATATTGGTTTGCAGGTGCGGCTGTACAGAGACCGTTGGGACGGTCGCTGACCACTTTTGTGAGCTATCAACTCAACGACGAGAATTATGGCTGCGGCGGCTCCGTCAGTTGCGCCCCCGCCGTACGTCCACGAGTCGTCTTGATTGGCCTCAGTTGGTCGATTCGCCCGGTTCGGTTGGAATAAAGTGGCCGCCTACAAGAGTGGGGGCTGCGGAGTAAGACGCGAAGGTTGCGCTGGGGCACCAGCGTAACCGCCACAACGTAGCACTTTTAGAGCCGACGCAATGCGCATTTTCAACGTCTACTATCCGATTCGTTCATTGGTCCTCGTGGCAGGCGAGGCAGTGATGGTATTCGCCTCACTTTTGCTCGGCGTAACCATTCGATTCGGTGAAGATAGCTATTTGGTTTTGAATTTTGAATCGGGCTACTACAAGATCGTCACCTTGACACTTCTCGTTTTGCTGGGTTGCCATCTGTTTGATCTCTATGATCCCTCCCATTTTGACGCCAGAGGAGAACTCTATTTTCGGCTGCTGCTGGTTCCGGGCTTGCTGGCATTCTTGCTCGCCGCCGTGGGTGCAAGATTTCCCGGTATCGTGCTGGGGAATTTTTCTCTCGACTTTGGGTTGATCATCCTTGCCGTAGCACTGCTCGCCTGGCGGAGCGCATACGCCTGGTTGGTCTCGCAATCCTATCTGAGGGAGCGCGTCTACGTTTTGGGGACGGGGGAGCGCGCGCAGAGGCTCGTGCAAGGACTGCGAAGCCGCTCGGAATTAGGGGTTGATGTAGTGGGGTGGACGGGAGAGGTGGAAGCGAACTTTACGCGACAAAGCATGGCTGCGCACTTGCAGGAAGTAGCCCGCGACAAAACTGTGCACCGCGTCATCGTCGCGTTGCAGGATCGTCGTGATGCCATGCCGATGCAGGAACTTCTCCATCTTCGGCTGCTCGGCGCGGTACATATTGAAGAGGCGACGTCGTGGCTCGAGAAGATTTCCGGCAAGATTGAAGTGGAGCATCTCTACCCCAGCTGGATCATTTTCGAAAGGGGTTTCCACTTCAATGATGCATTTCGAATCGTGCGGCGCTTGATGAGTCTGGTCGTAGGCTTAATCGGTCTGCTTCTATCTCTGCCGCTGATTCCCTTTATTGTATTGGCCATTCTGTTGGACTCCCCGGGCTCGGTGCTCTACAGCCAGGAACGTGTCGGCCGAGGGGAAAAGGTATTTCACTGCTATAAATTCCGCACTATGCAGCAAGATGCGGAAGCTGACATTGGGCCGACCTGGGCCGACGATAACGACCCTCGCATTACCCGGGTTGGGAAGTTCCTGCGTATTTCGCGGCTGGATGAGATTCCGCAGTTGTGGTGCGTTTTGAAGGGCGACATGGCATTCGTGGGGCCACGGCCGGAACGGCCAGAATTTGTAAAGTGGCTTACGGAAGAAATCCCCTATTACGGTATGCGGCATTTGGTGCGCCCTGGAATCACGGGCTGGGCCCAGATCCGCTACGGCTACGGTAACACGGTGGACGGCGCCAAGGAGAAACTGCAATACGACCTTTTCTATATCAAGAACGCCTCGATTGGGCTCGACGTGCTGATCCTGTTCCAGACTATTAAGATCGTGCTCCTGGGCCGGGGAGCGCACTAGAACCCGCGCCAGTCTTCAACTCCAGCCCTCCCGTAAATTTTTCGTGAATTCTTGATCGCCACAGGGAGAAAGTCGCGCAAATCGCTTAACATCGTCATCGCAGTCACTTCGGAGGTAGGGGGCATCGTGTCCGGGAGACCTGACGTTTCCGTTATCATCCCATACTACAACCGTGAAAAGTACATCGATGAGGCGGTGCAGTCCGTCCTCGCGCAGACCCTCCAACCGCGGGAAATTATTATTGTCAACGACTGTTCGAGTGAGTCTTCCCGTAGGTATTTGGACCGCTATCAAAACTGCTGCAAGATAGTTGATTTGCCCGTGAACGTCGGGCTGGCGGGTTCGCGCAACGCGGGAATTGATGCCGCCGCGGGTGAATTCATGGCCTTTCTGGACGACGATGACGTCTGGCTGCCGCACAAACTCGAAGTGCAGCGCAAGTACATGGACGACCATCCTGAGTGCGCCATCGTGCACTCGGCCGCTCGGTTGTTTTTTCAGGATGGAAGGGAAGAGTACTTCAAACAGTTTCCGTTGGGAGAGATGTGGCTGGCGCAGGCTCTGATGAACGGATATTGGGCCATTATTCCCTCAGTTCTTGCTCGGAGCGAAGTCGTGCGAGCTGTGGGTGGGTTTGATATCAATTTTCGCGAATGTGAAGATCGCGACTTCATCATCCGCTGCTGCGCCGAAGGTTACCGAGTAGAGGGGATCGAAGAGCCGCTGATCCGTGTCCGCCGACAGGACCAGGAAGGATTGACCAAGAAACCCTGGCGAATTTACCGCGCGGACCTGAGGATGTGTTGGAAACACCGGGCGCTTTACCGGAACGCCTATGGCATCCGGGGCATTCTGAGCTTTGTGATTGAAAAAGCACAAGCGCCCAGTCGCCAAGTCCGCTACCTGAACGAGATCATGTTGTTTCTACTTCAGTTTGTTCAATACCGGCAAAAGGCGCGTTATCGAGATCCGGCGATTTACGGCCGCGGTCAAATGAAACCAGCGTGGGTTGCACGAGAGCTAGCCGAGAAGACGAATTTGCTCAAGACCAAATTCTCTATGACGCGGACAAGCAGTGATATTTCGGTCGTTATCCCTTTCTACAATCGAGAGCAGTATATCGATGAGGCTGTTCAATCCGTCCTGGCGCAAACCCTGAAACCGCTTGAGATTATTATCGTGAACGACTGCTCGCGGGAATCTGCGCGCCGGTATCTGGACCGCTTTGCGGACGTTTGTAAAATCGTCGATCTGGAGCAAAACGTCGGCTTGGCGGGATCCCGTAATGCTGGCATTAGCGCCGCTCGCGGCGAGTTTGTCGCGCTGCTGGATGATGACGATATCTGGATGCCCGAGAAACTTGCCGTCCAGCGCAAGTACATGGAGGACCACCCCGAGTGCACCATGGTGCATAGCCGGGTGTGCGCCTTCTATACCAATGCGGCCGATCATGTTTTCGGACGCTTTGATCCATGGCAGCCTCTGTCTCTGGCGCAGGCGCTGCGCGACGAATACTGGGCCGTGCCGTCGACGATGATGTTTCGCACCGCGGCAATTCGCGTCATCGATGGATTCGACAGCAGTTTTCGCGAATGCGAGGACCGCGATTTCCTGATTCGAGTTGCCGCGGCGGGCCACCGGATTGAAGGAATTCCCGATCCCCTCATCCGATTTCGACGAACTCTTCATGGCAGTCTGAGTGAGCAGCTTTGGACTATGTTCCGCGCGCATCTGAGAGTGGTTTGGAAACACCGTACCCTCTACTATCAGGCATATGGATGGCGAGGTGCTGCGAATTTTCTGCTGGTCACTCTTCACATGGCAAGTTGGAAGACACGGTACGTCGACGGTGCAGTCAGGTTTCTTCTGCGCATCTACGACAGGAAATGGATCGTTAAGCCGGGGTACCGCGATCCGGTTCAAGCGATTGACCAGACCCAGCCCGTAACCGTAGAGGCCGCTAGCGTTGCCGGCGCGGAGGAGCAGAGGCAAAGTGCATAGCCTTCATGCAGGTTTCCGATATTTTCGAGCGGGCGCCGGGAAGGCGGGCCGGCAGGTTTACTCGTATGTTCGCCGCGCGCGGATGCGGCGGCAGCGCGTGGGGGCATATGCACCGTACTCGCAGCACGCTCCCCAATGCCTGCATATCGGCGCCGAGATTTTCGCCATACCGGGTTGGTTCAACACAGATTTGGACCCTCGCAGCGAGGGAATCTACTTTTTGGATGCGACGCTGCCCTTTCCATTTCCCGATGCTTCGTTCGATTTTGTTTTCTCGGAACACATGATCGAGCACATCCCGTTTGCCGATGGACTGAAGATGTTGGCTGAATGCCGCCGCATTCTAAAGCCCGGCGGCGTGATTCGCACCGCCACTCCGAATTTGCGCAACATCCTGGCGCTGATCTCGAGCTCTAACGGCAACGAAGCTTACCTGAATTGGGCAGTCGAGCAATTCAAGCTACCTAAGGAGCCCTTTCCGAAAGCTCCGAGTGTGATTAATAATTTCTTCCGGGCATGGGGTCATCAATTTATCTACGACCCCGGGATGTTGCAGACGGCTATGGAGCAAGCGGGCTTCGGCGAGGTCGTTCAGTGCGAAATCGGAGTGAGCCGCCACTCGCCACTGCAAGGACTGGAGCGCCATGGGGAAAGATGGAGCCCGTGGATCAACAAATTTGAAACCATGGTACTGGAGGGGACGGCGACTGGCAGTGAGGCGACCCGGGACACATCGCGCCAGATGGCCGTTGCGGGGTAGGTCCTCAGGTCCGCGGCAGTCTGGCATTCGCCTTTAGGAGTTTGGCTCGGTCCCGTCTCTAAGGAATACCGTGTTTGGAAGACGAATGCCCCTCGCTCTGCAAATGAGACGCCTCCGGAAGAAAGTGGGGTTGTTCCGCAGCGAAGCGCGGATTCATTGGGAGACCTCTGGACTGCGCGGAGTGTTTTCGCTTTACGCAAACCTGCTGTGTGGAAGTCCGAAACTGGTCCTCCGGGTGAGCGGGAGTAAACACCCACTGTGCGTTCGCCTGCGAACCTCCGACGCCGAGGTCTACCGCGAGGTTCTCCAAGGTGGCGAATACGACTTTCCAATCCCTTTCAGCCCGCGCAGCATTATCGACGTGGGCGCGAATTGTGGGATAACCAGCATCTACTATGCAAATCGCTATCCTGAGGCCACGATCTGGGCGCTGGAACCAGAGACTTCGAATTATGAGGCGCTGGTTCGCAACACACGCGCTCATCCGAATGTGATTCCTATACAGGCTGCTCTTTGGAAGGCGGACGGCCAAGTCGAGATCTTTTCGAAGTACCCACGATTTAGCAGCTGGGACAAGGATGGATTCCGCGCGCGCCAAGGGACCGGCTGCCCAGACTTTAACCTAACCACCTTTATGCGCCGAATCGGGATCGAAATGGTGGACATCCTGAAGATTGACATTGAGGCGGGGGAAAAGGAAATATTCGAGACTTGCGATTGGATGCATAGAGTGAGATTGCTGGCGATCGAACTTCATGACCGCGACACGCCGGGATGCACTGAAGCTGTAGACGCCGCAGCACATCAGCACCGCAAGGTGCAGCATGGCTGGATGGCTTTTTATCAGCGAGACTGATGCAACGGTGGAGGATTTACACAGCTGTCAGATTGCCCTTATAAGACCGCGTCCTCTGAGGGTGAGAAGAGGTTCGAGGTGGTCCGGTCCCGACCCGTTCGACTTTCGTTTGGGCGTAACGTCGCCATCGCGCTGCCGTCGCATACCTGAGTCGGAAGCCATGCGCTTACGGCAAAAGCTGCGATGATAGCCAAAACCGGATCGATGGGAAAGCGATGGAATTCCTGAGCCAAAGCGAGGTAATACACGAGAGGAAAGATGGCCGGCACCGACGCGAGCAGCCAGAAGTACTCACGCCGCTTTCGTCGAATGGTAATCAACCCCCAAAGCATCATCACGAATAAGGCGCAAATATACAGGAATTTCGCCTTCCAAAACCACTGGCCCAAGCGCACGAAATTGCTCAGAGGATGTGCGCGGTCGAACCAGAACCGCATTACGCGTAAGGCGGTCTCAAGCAGGTAGGCAGCGGGGTGTGCGTTAATCCAAATGAGCGCTTCGTGCTGCTTTTCCTTCGTGTATTCGTACTCGCCGAGCGATGAGAACGCATCGCGCTCTACAGCGTCGGAATTGGGGTGAAACGGTATCCCGCCGTGATTATAGCGCCACAGCTCAAAACCGAAATTTGTGCGGAGCGGCACGAAATGGTGGAACACGGCGAAGTTACGAACCGTCCAGGGAACGCAACACAAGACGGCGGTTAAACCCGCGAGTGCGGGCAGCGTCAGCGGTTTCGAACCCAGACGAGGCCAGACAAGCCACAGTATGGCTACTGGCATCCACACCAGAAAGCTGGGGTGGGTCATCAACTCCGCACCCCAAAGCAAACCATACTCGATCCATGCGGCACGACTCTCGGAATCGCGAACGGCAAGAGTAGCCCAGAGAAGCAAGGCGCCGAGAAGTCCAGAGAGCGTCGTGTACCATATGAACTTGCAGGCAGCTAATCCTGCGGCTGGATTCAGAACGAGAAGCCACGCGGCCAACGCCGCGATGCGATCCGCACCTGGACCGCCTGGAATTAGGCCATCAGCGATCCGCCTTGCTGCGAAGAATACTGGGAAAATCGTCAGCGCTGAGCAAAGCTCATTGAAGATGACAAACGCGATCAAAGTCGCGCGGCTGTGAAGGCCGAAAACTCGCATATCCGCCGCGAGCATCGCGGGCATGACGGGGGTGAGCCATGCCGTCGGCCCAGCACCTGGCCAAGGAGCAGCAAACCCATTCCCGCTCGCGAGTGACTGCGCGACCCCCACGGCTTCGTAACCTTCAGTGAGCATACCAGCGCTATCAATCGTCATTTGGGCTCCTCCTCGGTAGATGTCGGGCTGATGGAGGAAAATCGCGGCTGTCGCCAATCGCAGCATAAGAGCGACGGCGAAAATGAAGCCGGGACGCGTAAAGAAGTGTCTTCGACTTTGCATGAAACTTATGTGTGGACGCTCCAGCTGGGCCACTGCTGCGGCACTACCCACGGCGGGCGCTCCTGATCATTTGCACAACTGCAAACATCCGCTCCCGGTGCCTCAGCCACAAGGTGGCCACATAGAACAGAGAGCCGGTGAGAATTTCAAGAGCCAGCCGAAGCGGAACCATCCAGCTGCCCGGTAGTTCGTGCCTCACGGATACGACCGCGATGGTCATGACAATGGTTCCTTCGAGCGCCGGGCGCATCGTTCGCAGATAATCGACGATATCCATCTTTATTGCCGCGAACGCTTTTCGATATAACGGCAACACCACCCAGGGGTAGGCAAAAACCCATCCCCAGGCAATTCCGCTGATGCCCCAGTGACTGCCGATATAGAAGGCAATACCCAAAACTGGCAGCGTCACCACGTCCATCCACATGACGAATCGAGCATTCCCCATTGAAATCAGGAGCTTTGGAATGAGAGCGACAACCGACCGCAAGCCCGCGTAAATCGAAAGCACCTCGAGCGGACCCGTCATTCCCAACCAGTTGTGGCCGAGCACCACTGGGACAAATTCATGAGCGACGAGTCCTAAACCGACACACCCGGGGAATGTCAGCAGTGCGATACCCTCTGTCAGATTGCGGATGTAATGCCTGAGCGCGCCCAAGTCGTCCTTGATGGCCGAGAGGTAGCTTGCAATCACGGTGGTGACTATGCTGGTCACTTTTTCCATCGGGAGGTTTGCCAGCGTCCAAGCCATCCCATAGAGTCCGAGCGCGGCTGGCCCGAGCAAACGGCCAGCGGTTAAGTTATCTAAACTCTCATAGGCGTCCGATGCCACCGAGGAGACGACGCAATGCCGGCCGAACGCCAGAGGTTGACGCACCGAACTCCAGCGCGGGAAGGCGTAGGCGTGCGGCCGGGCCCAAAACACGAGAATGGATCGAACCATTCCACCTGCCATGCCCCCAAAAATCAGGGCCCAATATCTCCACCGCAGCCAAGCGAACAGAAGCGTGAAGATAGCGCCCACGACGGCTGCGACGGCATTGAACGTACAGAGCTCTCGAAAGCGCATTTCCTTCATCATGAGGCCGTTGGAAACGAGTTGCGATCCGCCGAGGATCATGCCGAGGGAGCTCACAAGGATTACGGGAACCAGGGCCGGGATTTTGTAGAATCTGGCGACGGGCACCGCGACCGCGGCCGCAAGTGCGTAGGACCCCAGTCCGAGCAGTAAGCCAACTGTGTTGAGCTGCGATATTTGGTCTTCGGTAAGGTCGCGGAGGGTTACGACCGCGCGGCCAATTCCAAGCGAGGAGGTGTATGCCAACGGCATCAAGACAACCTGCAGGGCCAAGAGACCAAAATCCGCAGGTGACAGGAGCCTGATTGTGACCAGGAAACATGCCCAAGTGAAGAACTGGCTAATCCAATCACTGGCCGCGTTCCAAGCGATGCTGCGCAGCAGTGAGCGATCCATCTTCTGGGTCGGCGAAGCATCTGGCTCGGTGACGCTCGGTATCGCGTCAAATTCAGGTCTCACTGCCAGACTTTGTTCGCTGTCCAAATCCGCTCCCCTTGATTGAAAGGTTCCGTGCGCCGGAAGTGGAGGCTCAGTAACATCCCGTAGGCGAGCTTCTGTTATCCTCTCCGTCCCAGGGCACGGGGTAGATCATAGTTCTAAATCATGAATGGACGATGAATAGTGCGGCGGCAGGAAGATGAAATCTTTGCAAGTTCGCGTCTACGAGACTCTCGCCGACATTGAGACTCTCCGACCTCAGTGGGACCAGTTGCTCAGCGAGTTCCGCGGCGCCACGACCTTCTCGAGTTGGGAATGGTTAGCTCCGTGGTGGCGCACGCTCGGAGAGCGGCGGCAGTTGCTGGTGCTGGCATTTCTTGATGAATCGTCACGGTTGGTGGGGCTGGCGCCACTCTGCGTGGAGAAGCAAAAGGTGTCTCCTCTCGTTGTTCTCCAAGTTGTTCGCTTCTGGGGCGATGGCAGTGGCGATTCCGACAATCTGGATTTCCCGGTACGAACGGGATACGAAGATGACGTAACTGACGCCTTTGTGGGCTACCTGGCGAAAGAATCAAGGCGTTGGGACCTTTGCGAACTCAACACCATGCCGGAAGACTCTCCTGTGGGGAGTTGCCTGTTTCGTCATCTGCGTGATCGGTCTTGGGTCTTGTATCGTCATGAGCAGGCAGGGTCTGCCATCGTGTTGCCGGAGACGTGGGAAGCATACCTATTGCAGCTGTCGCCCAAAGAGCGAGGAAAGATTGCATATCTTAGAAAGGCGTTGGAAAAGAAATATCAACCTCGCTTTTATAAGTGTGAAAACCAAGCCGAGCTAGGAGTGTGCTTGGACACTTTGTTCGGCTTGCACCAAAGGCGTTGGCAGAGTGCTGGTGAACCGGGCAGCTTTGTATCCGCAGCACGCTGCCTGTTCTATTCCGAGATGGCAGCCCTTCTACTGGCCCGCGGTCGCCTGGAATTCTACTTTCTCGATCTAGATGGCAAACCGGTTGCCGCGCAGTTTGGGTTTTGCTTCGGCCGCATCTTTTTCTCGCTCCAGGAGGGCTATGATCCTGCTTATTCCCGAGACAGCGTGGGCTACATCCTTAGAGCGCATGTCATCCGTCAACTGATTGCAGCGGGCGTGCGGCGTTACGACTTTCTGGCTGGCGAGTCAGCATCGAAAGCCCGTTGGGATGCTCGAGCTACCCAATATGTGAGTCTTCACTTCGCTCGCCCGTACAGCAAGGGCAGTCTTTCTTTGCAGGTGGTCAATGCGGCAACCGAAGGCAAGGAATGGCTCCGCGCGCATCTTCCTGAGAATGCTTGGCGGACTCTGCGTAGGCTGAATTCCGCGATCCGCGGCATCAAACAGCAGGCTTCACCTAAGGAGTAAAGTTCTTAATCCGCGATCTTTCCACAAATTATTCACGAACCAGATTCGAGCGTCGCTTCGACGGGTTGAATGTCCTGCATGCAATCTTCTGGGTTGCCTCTGCGTCTGATCAGAAAATCACGATTTCCTTCAACCCATACTTCCGAAGGCAACGGATGGCTCAGAAATCCGACGGGACTTGCAGTCAGTGCGTATGCCCCGGACTGGAAGATTCCAACCAGATCTCCGACCTGCGCCAAAGGCCACCGCACCGAGCGACCCAAAGTATCCAGAGGAGTGCACAAGGGGCCGACAACATCGACAGTCTCAGTCTCGGGAACATCTAGCTTGTTCAGAATGGCCATGGGGAAGTTGCGCCTGATGATTTGTCCCAGGTTTCCAGAGGCTGCCAGGTGATGATTCATGCCTCCATCCAGAATCACGTACTTCTTTCCACGTGAAACCTTGATGTCAGTGATCCGCGTGACATACACACCGGCCTCGCCGACTAAAAAACGTCCGAGTTCGACCATGAATTTGGTATTGACGAAGCAATCGTCTTTCGCGCTCTGGAAGAGGTCTTCCAGGCCTGCGCCGAGTTGGCGCATATCCAGTTCCGGATCGCCGGAGAAATATGGAATTCCAAGGCCTCCTCCGAAATCCAGCGTGGGCAGGGGAACATTTAGCAGCGCGGCCGCGTGCCGCCCGATTTCCAACCCCTTTCGATATTGATCCAGCAGGAGCTTGTGGTCGAGAATCTGGGTGCCGGTAAAGAGGTGAATACCGCAAAACTCCAGGTGCGGATCGCGGGCAATGCGCAGAAGGAGCGGATCCATCTGCTCTTCATCAACGCCGAAGGGAGCGGATCTTCCTCCCATGTGCATTGCGCCGCCTTGTCCTTCTTCATTTGAGTTGATGCGGAGAGCCACTCGCGTGCGCCGGCCTGCTTCGCGGCTGAGGGCGCTTATACGTTCAACTTCCAATGCAGACTCGGCATGAATGTCGCCGATTCCCCGGACAATTACCAACTTCAATTCAGCTTCTGTTTTGCCGGGACCGGCAAATACTATTTTCTCGGCCGGACATCCAGCATTCCGCGCCAGAAAGAACTCGCCGGCCGAGGCAATTTCTAATCCGCAACCTTTCTCCAGAAAGTATCTGAGGAAAGCTGGATTAGGATTGGCTTTCACCGAGTAGCTGATCGCGAAGTTGCGCGGCAACGCATTACGCAAGGCTAAATACTTTTTCTCAACTACATTTCTGTCATAAACGAAAAGCGGGGTCTCATAGCGAGCGGCTAGCGACGATATCTTCATTTCCCCAATGAGCAGTTCGCCCTCGGCGCTGGTCCAATAGGGCTCAGCTACTTTCGGAATGCTCATGCCAGGCCTTCCCGCCGCCGGAGCGAAGTGTAGTCAACCTTACCGCTGCTGGTTTTCGGCAGTTCGTCCATGACTTCGATGTATTTTGGGATCATGTAACGGGGCATCCTCTCGGAGCAGAAATCAATCAGTCCGTCTTCGTCACACGACTCCCCGTCTCTTAGCACTACAAACACTTTCACCGCCTGGCCGACCAATTCGTCGGGAATGCCGATGGCTGCGCCGAGACGAACTTTTCCGCTTTGAAAGATCACTTCTTCGACTTCGCTCGGGCTGATGCGGAAGCCGGAAGATTTGATCATAGCGTCGCGGCGACCAACGTAATAAAGGAAGCCGTCTTCATCCATTTTCACCAAATCGCCGGAGTAGCACACTCGCTCCGTAACTCCTATCTCCGGAGCCAGCAAGGGATTGGGCCTTAGAACCTGATCGGTTGCCTCCGGATTGCCCCAATACCCCAGGGAGACCGTGGGGCCCCGATGAACCAACTCTCCCACTTCGCCGGGCTTGCAGATGCGTCCTTCTTCGTTGAGTACGAGAATCTCGGTATCCGGAATTGCTTTCCCCATGGACGTTGGACGGCGCTCGAGTTCCTCAGGAGGCAAGTAGGTCGATCGGAAGGCTTCCGTTAGGCCGTACATCAGAAAGATACGTGTCTGGGGAAGCGCCACACGCAACAGTTGCAGGACGCTTTGCGGCATAGCTCCGCCGGTATTTGTGATGTAGCGAAGTGCCTGCGGAGGTTTATTCTGCAGTGTAGAGTTGGGCTGAACCAGTAGGCTCCAAATTGTAGGCACACCGGCCAATCCTGTTATCTGCTCTCGCACGAGTGTGTCTACAATCTGCCTTGCGAAAGTGAAATTGATGAGAACCAAGGTGCAGCCCTGTTGGAAAGCAGTGGTCAGTTGGTTCAATCCAGCGTCGAAAGTGAAGGGAAGAACTGCAAGAATACGATCTGATGCCGTGATGCCGAGATATGTCGAAACGATTGTCGCTCCCGCTACGATGTTCGCATGACTGAGCATGACCCCTTTGGGTCTACCTGTCGAACCCGACGTGTAAAGAATCGCCGCGAGGTCTTTTTCGATGCTCCAATCATGACACGCCGTGCCAGTTTCGGAGCGTGTCATCAAATCGAAGTCATGCACGGGGAGAGAAGCCTCAACTTCCGCTCTGTCGGAAACGACTACGAGGAAGCGAAGGGAATGGATCTGTGTCAGGACAGGCAGTACAGATGCAAGTTTCGACGCTGAAGCGATTAGCGTAGAAATGCCGCAGTCTTTGGCTATATGGGCAACCTGATCCGGAAACAAAACTCCATTGATCGGAACAAAAACGCCGGCGGCCTGCGAAACGCCGTAAATCGAGATTACTTGGGCAATTCCCGGATCGAGATAAATTCCTACTCTCTCTCCTCGCCGCAGTCCTGCCGCGCGCAAGCCTGAGGCCAGGCCCGCCACACGTGCGCTAACTTGGCTGTAAGTTAAGCGCTGATCTCCGTGAACCAGCGCTTCCTTGTCAGGAAGGCGGAGTGCGCTGGATCGCAACGTGTGATGAAGCAGGAAATCCATGCTTCGGGCTGTGGCTTTCTGACTCATGCGCTCATACTCATTCTGCGTAGCTGGCGCGCTATTGCAGGCCTGAGCCTGAAGCGGACCGCGTGGGCTAAATTTCCCATCGCACCTTTGAATACAAAGTGATGATTGAAGCCCCGGGTGTGGCTTGTCCACTTCATCTTCCAATCGTCATCGGAACCCGTGATATCAAATTCTTGAATGCCCCGCGTGGCGCAGTCTTGTAGGATTTCAGCCACAATCACATGGCCCGGCGCGAACTGTTTGAAGCTCTCATCATAGGCGACCTTGGGCGAATAGCAGCGCCCGCGATGCGTAAACGAATAATGCCCGGCGACCAGCTGGCCATTGAGCTCCAGCAAATAGAGCGAAAAATAGCCGAAACGCGCGGCTGACTCGGCCATCTCATCGTAAAAGTTTCGTGTGGGCTCGTGACAGAGAATTGCGCTGCCTTCCTTGCCCTTCCAGCCGCTTGCCTCTAGCCGATAGAAGCACTGCAAAGCTTCGGGGTCTGCAGTTTCCAGGCGGCGGAAGCTAAGTGAACCCTGCTCCGCCAACCGTCGCCGCGCCTGTCGCAACTGGCTGCGCAGCTTGGAATTGGGTGGCAGCCGGTTGAGGAGTTCAGGATCCGACGGCACGGGCACGTAGGGACTGGGTTTCTCCGGTACTCGCGCCGTGTGAAAACCGTCTGCCGCGGCCAGGACCGCCAGCCGACCAGCAATGCTCCCGAGCGGCGCATTGCTGAATTGCAGCACATCCCAGACGTCCAACTCCTTGAGGAATTTCCAGGCTGCGGAAATGGCCGCATCGCCATGCGGACCTGAGCTGCACACTGCGTCAAAGCGCCCTCCGTGGGCATTCACGGGCGCTCGAAGATTGCGAACCGGCACCCCACCGACTATACCTTTCTCTTCCACCAGCGGCAGTACCAGACATAGCCGTCCGTCGTCCCTGACCGCAATCAGCATGACTTTTGCGCCGGGCGAGAAGGCCCGTAGATGAGCACGAATCCACTCGGGGCGATAGAAAGGTTGATCATCAGCGGCGTCGGCGCACAGGCTTCGCCATTCGTCCGCCAAGCTGTCGATAGCCTCCGCACCGTCGCGGTGGACGCTGACGACCATGCGGCCAGGGCTGATCTGAGCCGGAAATTTGTGCCCTATCGTCATGACATATGCGAAAGCGTGGACACATGAGATTGGCGTCTAGCCCAGCCACTCAACTCGGCTGAACGACCACCGGATGCCATTACCCAGGAGCCGGTGCGCGGCGCTATCTGGCTTGGAATACGCAACGACCCGTGCGGTCTTTTCCCGTGGCCGAAATCCGCTCATCTTGAACGCCGACATCAGCTCACTGCCCTCCGAGCAATATCCACACACTGCTCGGATTTTCTGACGGCGGCAAATGCCAATCAGCGCGTCAAGCAAGAGAGGCCCGACCTGGCAGAGTTCCCACCCAAACAATTCCACAAGGGATGCGATCCCGTCGGACTCCGCCACAAAAACCGCAAATCCCAAAAGTTCCCCGCCTCGACGAGCCACCAACACCCGGTGCTCAAATTCGGGGTTTTCCCTGTAGCGATAGTTCAAATCTTCCGAGGAGCGGCGGTGTCGGATCGCGCCAGCGCTCGAGACCCGGCGGTCCAGCACGGAAAACTCCTCGCCGAAATCTCCTTCGTGTGGGAGGACTTCCACGCCCTGCATGGGCGAGTTGTTGCCGCGCGCGCCAAGAAAACTATTGGTCACCGCAACGGCGGGCTTGGTCCAGAAGGCATTTCCGATCCTTCTCGCAAGGTACTCATCACTCCTGAGCAAAAGCGAATAGCGGATCAGCTCGCAGCTAGGGCGCATGCCCAAACGAATGAACGTAGACATACCCTGGTCGTGGGGAGGGCAGTCATAGCAGAAGTCAAGTTCGCCAGAATTGACCGCGTCGAGAGTTGCGCGCTGCAGCAACAACGCAGGCCCAAGGCTGCGATACGCCGCATCCACCACAAAATGCATGACCTGTCCGGCGACCATCTCCCTTCCATCCACGTACATCTTGCGGGGAAATACCGAGGCCATGGCTACGGCATTGGTTTGGTTTTGCTGGTAGACGAACCAGGATCGAGCCTGTCCTGCTGGATTCAGCATGTAACGCCAGTCAAAACCCACCCGGGGTAGATCGGGAAGATTCCGATCCAAAAGCTCAAGCATCTCTTGGCGATCGTCAGTCAGAGAGACTGGTCGGACGGCGATACTCATTCGGCGGAAGCCTCGGAGGTTACTTCTTTCTTGACGATCAACGAAACGTATCGAGTGGCGCCACCTGGATTAATGCGTCATCTACGATCCCGGTCGATGTCACCTAACGAAACGAACCAGCATTCTAGATTACGGATGTAAATACAGCGTGAATTTGTTGAGCTGCCCCGCGCTGCTGCGGCGGGCGTCGCCTGGGTCAAGGCTGAGACCGGCGCCAGAACGCTCGCGAGTGAAGAGCTCTCTCCGCGGTGTAGGAAGAGAAGTCACGCATTGCAAAGAGAAACTCAACCACTGAGGGCATGGGGTCTGATAGTTTCAATGTGGCATCAGCCACCGAAGGGCTGAAGTCTTCGAGCAGCTGCCGGACGTCTCCGCCCAGGATAGCGCGCGCGCTGGATGAGCGGCGCCCAAGGTCGAGCAAATCGTAAAGTCGGTGAAGATACCCGACCGTCCAGCGCCACTTCGTACCCACTGCATATGTTTTTGGTATTGCAGGGTACTCGCCGTGCGCAAGTTTCCAGTGATACCAGGGAAAATCGATTCCTGCAGAAATGGGCAGAGCGATCGTCCCCCAATAGCGGCCATTGACCTCCATCAGGACCGCCTGACCAGCGGAGTTCACTTTGTACTCGACCATAGCAACGCCGTCCCACTGCATCGCTTGTAACAGAGCAAGCGACGACTGAATCAGACTGGGATTTGGAGCTTCGGCAACCGCAACTACCGAAAACCCTCCGGTGTAGGGGAACTCCTTTACGCGGCGATGCTGAAACACAGTCACGCACTGTCCGTGGTTCATTAATATTTCAACGCCGACTCCGATTCCCTCGCAGTATTCCTGAACCAGCATCGGCGGCCTGAACTCCCGCTCCTGGGAAAACCGTTTTGCAATGTCATCGACGCTTGTTAACTTATAGCTCTTCACCTGTTCCACACGGGTTTCTTTTTGCGCCGGTTTGAGGATCCACGGAAACGAAAAGCGACCCACGAGATCGTGTAATTCAGATGACCTTGAGACCAGCGTGGTCTTCGGGGCTTTAACTCCACAACGCTCCGCGATTGCTAAGGTGGCAGCCTTGTTCAGCACGCAACGCGCAATCGCGGGCGGCGGACACCCGATGTGTAACAGGTCTGCAAACTCGTCGTAATTGTCCACGATAGCCCTCAGCATGCAGTCGTCGGAGGGAATGAGCATGTCGTGGCCCCGCTCCTGAATGAACTGGCGGAGTTGTTTGACGAACTCCGAACGGTCGACGTCGGGTTGGGGCACAACTCTGCTTTCGCGTATCGAACGCGAGGGAATTCGTGGGGTCGATGGAAAGCTGGCGACATCGACCGGCACACCTTGCCGGTGCAAAGAGCGGGCGATAGGAACAATGATGCGCGATATCCAGCCCAAGAGAAGAACAGGACGTGTCAGGGGGATCCTCGCCTTCCGCCCAGATGAACTCTCAACAGCTCGAGAAGGCTAAAGCTCATTCAGGTAGCAGCAACCTTACTCTGACTATTCTTCTTCTGTACAAAGGCAACGATGCACTCGATGTTTCCGAAGTTTTCCGGGATCAGATCGTCGTCATCAATCTTCACGTCGAACGCCTCTTCAAGAAATCCCACGAGGTCCAGCACGCCCAAAGAATCGATGATGCCAGATTCCAAGAGTGGCACAACATCATCGAGGTTCCGCTTCCTTGCTGCAGGAAACTTTTTCAGAATGAAAGCCCGGATCCTCGCATTGACTTCGCTGATGTCGCTTATCTTTCTCAGTGTGGCCCCTTCCTGATTTTCGTTCCGGCTCTAAAAGCTGCATTCACAACTGCAGTGGCCTGTCCAAAACGTGACTCCCGCCTTCGCCGTGTGAGAGACGATAGCTCTCGACGATATTGCCGAAACTACGATAGGCATTTAACTTGCGGCTAAAGCGACGGTCTGGCTGCAACGTAAACACCCACCTAGCAAAGTTGCCAAGCAGCTCCCGGTAGAGCCAGCGCGGGATGCCGAACCAAAAGATCCCCTCTCTGGGGAGACCAGCGGTTCTCGTCAAGGAGATACCGTTGTAGTAATACCACGAGAGAAAATATTTCTTGGTTGTTCGGCTCGGATCGACCGGGTGATAAACAATTGCGTGAGGGCAATAAGCGATCTTTTCGCCCGCGCGGAGCAGCCTTTCTCCGAATTCCCAATCTTCGCACGTGATGGTGTGCCGATTGCTGTTTGGGCCTAGATCGATCCGAAAAAGTCCGTATTCTCTGAATACCTCTTTGCGGAAGGCGGAATTCGCGCCGATGGGCGGAACTCCGATTCCTTTGGGCTCTTCCCCCTGATCGAAATTGGTCACGGCAAATTGCCCTTCCATCCTCAACCAATCGGGTTTCGGATGATTCCACTGGGGAACCACCTTGCCAGCGACAGCTGCGCAGTCAACTTCGTCAAAAGTTCGTTTCAGGTGTGCGAGCCAGTCATGGTGAAGAAGGACATCGTCATCGGTGAAAGCGATAATTTCGGCCCTGGCCTCCGCGACACCCGCATTTAGAGCAATCGACTTTCCTTGCTTTTTCTCAAAAATATAACGGATAGGGAAGCCGGCAGTTTTCGCAAACCTCTCGACCACCTCACGGGTAGCGTCGGTAGAATTGTTGTCGACCACGAGAAGTTCCCAGCTGAGACCCGCAGGCGAAACCAGGCTTGAAAAACTCTCCAACGTAACGCACAGACTGGCAGAACGATTATAGGTAGCCAGAACTACACTGATATCCATATGCGTAGTTTCAATCGCGGGGCCAGCCGGATCCGCTCCAGATAGGGCCGAGCACACAACACATTTACAAACGCCCCAATATTGTAAGCAATCTAGCAATCTTCTCTCATCAAGCCGATAAAATTCATCAAACATTCATCTTCACGGCTGAGGAGCCACCCCCTTCAAGCTGTATGATTTGCCGAGTGGTTCCGCTCTTTCCTTGGTGAACTACGCTTCAAACGGTGTTGCCGCTGGTTGTCGCTGACGCTCGAGTACGAAGGCGAATTCGGGGAGGCGTTTCGCATTGCGATCAAGTCAATCAGCTGAGTTGACGGCAGCGACGCGAGCCGATCGCCGCCACTTGGGAGACATCCGAGTCATTGCGGGCCGGCAGTCTCCTGAAAAAAAAGAGGTCTTGAGTGGGGCCTTCTTTTGGCTGACGGCTTTCTATTTTGTCTACTGTGCCCGACCCGCGGACTTGATACCTGGTTTGGGTGTGATTCCCCTAGCCAAGATTACCGGCGCCCTGGCAGTTGTGAGCCTGTTCTTGAGCATCGGTAAGACCCAGCGCAAGCTTAAGCATCTTCCCAGGGAAGCTTTTTACCTGTTGTTTCTCGTCATTCTCCTGTTCGTTTCCGCACTTCTATCTCCCGTGTGGAAAGGCGGCGCCTTTTTCCTGGTCTTAGATTTCGCCAAAGTAGTTGTTGCGTGGATTGCGACATTCTTGCTGGTTACAAGCTTGAAAAGACTGCGGCGCATAATATTCCTTCAGTCTGCATCAGTGGCCCTGATTTCTCTTGCAGCAATGGTGAAGGGCCACTCTGTCCCGCGCCTGGAAGATGTTATCGGAGGATTTTACTCAAACCCAAACGACATGGCGTTCGCAATCGTTCTATCGGTTCCATATTGCTTGGCCTTCCTCCTGAGTGCTCGGAGCGTTCCGCGTAAAGTGGCATGGTCTCTTGCTATCGCGGTGATGACTGTTGCCCTGATGTTGACGTCGTCGCGAGCTGGCGCGATTGACCTGTTCATTTCTGGAGTAGTCCTTCTTTGGCACTTCGGAGTAAAGGGAAAGCGTCCGTATCTGATTGTTGGAGCAATCGTTCTCGGTGTTAGCTCGTTGCTCTTCGCCGGCAAGGATCTCGCGGTGCGTTTCAATGGCCTCTTCGAGAGCGGAAATTCGGTGGAGCAAGATTCGGCTCACGAATCATATGAAGAACGAAGGCTTCTTATGAGCAAAGCTATCGACACTATCGCTCGCTACCCGGTTCTGGGCGTAGGGGCCGGAGATTTTGTGGTTTATTCGGGAATGTGGAGGGAAGTCCATGTGTCGTATTTGGAAATTGCCGCGGATGGGGGCATTCCGGTTCTAATTCTGTACCTGATGTTTTTCTCCCGAGGCTTTATCAACCTTAGGGCCCTCAGCAACCGAAAGGATCTGGATGATGAGACAGTTCTATTCTTAGGCGCTCTGAAAAGTTCGCTCGTAGGGTTTGTAATAGGTGCCTGTTTTGCACCTGAAGCCTATCAATTTTTCCCGTATTTCACAGTGTGCTACACGTCAGTTCTCTGGACGATGACCAAGGAGCGACAGCCATGCATCGTCCCCGGGGAAACGCGGCCGAGTTCAGTCCCGCGCCAGTTTGCCAAGGCTTATTAGCCCATGAAAGATCCGGTGCGCTCATTCCCGACCACTGATGACGGCTCAGTGCAGGAGGCTACTCAACAGCCAGTCGTGCCGCCCTCAGGCCCTGGCGCAGTAATGCCGCTCCGATGGAAAATATCTCGGACCATGCGCTGGTTTCCCGCCTACGCATGCCAGAGAGCGACCCGCCGCATTCCCCGCCATCGCGTTCATCTAATCATTGCGGTGGCCGACCATTTTGAGCCGGGTATTGTTCCTGTTCATGGTTCTGCCCGGGCACCTTACGACGAGCAAGAACGTCGGCTTGAACGCTGGGGCCGGGAGTACCCGATCGCATTTGATCGCTGGCGCGACAGTGAGGAACGCCCGTTCATCCACACTTACTTTTATCCTGCCGAGCAGTATGACAAGGGTTTGCTGCAACGTTTAGCCGGTTACTGTCTCGCAGGCTGGGGTGAAATTGAAACTCATCTGCACCATGGCACGAAGACCCCCGACACGGAGGAGAATACGCGTCGCGAGCTCCTGAAGTTTCGTGATCTTATTGCATTCGAGCACGGAGGTCTTTGTTACCTGGATGGCAAGGGATCTCCACGCTACGCTTTTGTTCATGGCAACTACGCTCTGGCTAATTCGGCTGAAGGACGCAACTGTGGGGTTGACTCCGAGATGCAAGTGCTCTCCGAAACCGGGTGCTATGCCGATTTCACGTTGCCACCCGGCCCCTATGCCCTCACCCACGTTTCGAAGATCAACTCACTTTATGAGTGCTCCCTCCCTTTGGATCGCCGCTGTGCCCACCGCAGCGGGAGCGATCTTAAGCGGGGCCGACCTCCCAGGATATTTCCCCTGATGATCGAAGGGCCGTTAATGTTGAGATTCGCCCGGGCGGGAGGCCGATTGATTCGCGTCGAGAACGGCAACCTCACTTCGAGGAACCCGCCTGACCTCAATCGCCTGAAGCTCTGGAAGCAGGCGGCGATCTCGGTAAAAGGCCGTCCAGATTGGTTGTTCGTGAAACTGCAATGTCATGGGATGGATCCTCGCGACCACGACGTTATGTTGGGGGCCGCCATGCAGAAGTTTCTTCGGGAGCTGATTGAGGGTGCACAACATAGATCGGAGACACTTCATTTTGTCTCGGCTCGGGAGATGGTGAACATTATCCTGGCGGCTTGCGACGGACACGACGGCAATCCGGGTGAATACCGGGACTATCGGCTCAAAAGAATGCGTGTAGCCCCTGCCCAATCTTCGCCCGATAAAGCTGGGAAACTGGTCCTGGAAAGTTGACTTATGTGCGGAATTGCGGGAATCGTCGGCGAAAGAGATGATAACCGGGTTGACTATGACGTCATTCACCGAATGTGTCATACCATCATTCACCGTGGGCCCGACGATGAAGGCGTGTTTATCAAAGATGGAACGGGTCTGGGCATGCGCCGTCTCAGCATTATTGACTTGGCTGGCGGACAGCAACCTGTCTTCAACGAGGATCGCAGTTGCTGGCTGGTCTTTAACGGCGAGATCTACAATTTCAAAGAGCTTCGGCGCGAACTCGAGAACAAAGGGCACCGATTTCAAAGTCATAGCGACACTGAAGTTATCGTTCATCTCTATGAGGACCTCGGGGCAGATTGCGTTCACAAACTGCGGGGCATGTTCGCTTTCGCTCTTTTTGATGACCGGCGACGTTGTTTGCTGCTGGCCCGAGATCGTTTAGGTAAGAAACCGCTGCATTACGCACTATTGGGTGACCGGCTGTTGTTCGGGTCCGAGATCAAGGCAATTCTGGCCGCTGCTCCCGAGTTATCAACTACCAATTCTCGCGCCCTGCTGCAATATTTCTATTTCGGTTATATTCCCGATCCTTCGACTGCGTTCCTCGGGATCCAAAAACTGGCCCCCGGCCATCTCCTGGAATTCGAAAAAGGCGAGGTTCGTGTTCGCCAGTACTGGGATCTGCCGGAGTATGGGACGTACTCGCCCGCTACCGAACAAGAATGTCTTGAGCAATTAGAGGAAAAACTTGCCGAGGCGGTGCGAGTTCGTCTGATCGCGGATGTGCCGATCGGGGCACTGTTGAGCGGTGGTACGGATTCTTCCACAATCGTAGCGATGATGGCTCGCGCCAGCCATCGGCCCGTGAAAACCTTCACCATCGGTTTTAAGCAAGCGGATTTTGATGAAGCTCCCTACGCTCGTTTAGTTGCTCAAAAGTTCGGCACCGAACACCACGAAATGATTCTCGAACCGATGGTGGCGGAGACGATTGAGACCCTCGCGAGTTCCTTGGAAGAACCGTTTGGCGATTCTTCCATGTTGCCCACTTATTTCGTCTCCTTGATGGCCCGAAAATATGTCACTGTGGCGCTCTCGGGAGATGGAGGCGATGAGGCCTTTGCCGGTTACGATCGCTACCGCATTCACTTGCGAGAGAGGTCGCGGTATCCGATTCCAGGGTGGGCCGGAAGAGTTTACCGTAGCCAAATTTATCCCCGTCTTTCCTACGGTGTGCCCGGACGAAACGTGGCTTACAGTTATTTGCTGCCCTGGTCTGAACGTTACATTGATGCAGTTTCCCTGGCGCCATACCAGAGGAATTTCAACGTTCTTGACGGGGACTTCGTGAATACGTCTCTCAGCGATGCTGACCCTCTCGACATATTTCGGGACTACATACGCGAGGCTCCCGCGCGCGATCCCTTGAGCCGCATTCTCTATCTGGACACCAAGACCTATCTGCCGGGCGACATTCTGACGAAAGTGGACAGAATGAGCATGGCCGCATCGCTGGAAGCGCGCGTGCCCATGCTTGATCATATTTTCCTGGAGTGGGTGACCTCCCTGACTTTCGAATGGAAAATGGGAAAGAGAGGGCAAAAGTACATCCTGGGTAAACTCGCGGAGCGGGTCGGAGTACCGCGGGAAGCGTTGTCGCGTCCCAAGCAAGGATTTGCCTTGCCACTTCCGCACTGGATCAGGCACGAACTCAAAGACCTGACGCTGTCACTGCTCCTGGAACCGAAAACCCTACAGCGGGGATACTTCAACGAGCAAGGCGTACGTTTCTTGCTGAACGAGTTTTTTCGCGGGCGCACGGATGACTATCTCGTAATTTGGCGGCTCATGATGTTTGAACTCTGGCAGCGCAGGTTTCTCGAACAGTTCAGGATGAGAGATGCGAAAGAAGGGCCGAGCTGCGAAGCCGGCTTGCGGCAAGCGATTGGATGATTGAGCAAGGTGAGCGACAAGCACATGAATTCGGCTTCGAACGGGATCGAACCACAACTACCCGGCGTTTTCCTCATGACCAACAGCTTCGAAACTGGCGGGAGCGAGCGCCAGTTTGCTGGGCTGGCCGGGTCTCTCAACGCAAAGTTATTTCGCGTGTCCATCGGCTGCGTCACCAAGCGCGGCCGCTTTCTCGAGGGGTTGGGAGAAGTACTGGAATTCCCACTCGGCGGCAATCTTTATGGCACGCGATCGATGCAGGCACGGGTGCGGTTGGCCCGCCATTTGCGCAAGCTTCGTATCTCAGTCGCTCATGCCTTTGACTTCTATACGAACCTCACGCTTATTCCCGCGGCACGTTTGGCGCGCGTTCCCGTCCTAATCGGCAGCCAGCGGCAATTGGGCGATCTTCTGACTCCCGCGAAGTCTCGTGCTCAGTTCGCTGCACTGAGTTGGTGCGACCGGGTGGTGTGTAATTCCCGGGCGGCTGCGGACCGGCTCATTGAACAAGGCATTCGGGAAATGCAAATCGTCGTCATCCGCAATGGCTTGCCGCCGGTAAGCTTCGTTCCCACGGCACCTGCTTTGCCTCGACACAGTTCGCTTCTCCGGGTGGGCATGGTCGCAAGGATGAACACGGAGTCCAAGAATCACCGGCTGTTTCTGCGCGCTGCCGCTCGCTTGCAGAAAACATTTTCGGAGCTTGAGTTCGTTCTGGTCGGGGACGGTCCTCTGCGGCCGCAGTTCGAACGTTTGGCGGATGACTTGGGAATTCGCGATTGCGTTCGCTTTCTTGGAGATCGTCAGGACATTCCCGCCATTCTGGCGTCGATCGATGTTTCCGTTCTTCCTTCCGCTTCGGAAAGTCTTTCCAATGTCATCATTGAATCGATGGCCGCTGGCATTCCCGTAGTAGCGACGAGGGTCGGCGGAAATTCCGAACTGATTACGGAGAGCCGAGGAATTCTGATTGACCCAGGCGATGAGCAGTGCCTGATTGCCATGATCGATCTATTGCTCCGGGATACGCCAATGCGTGCTGCACTTGGCCGTAACGCCAAGAGATTCGCGGAAACGAACTTCACCATCGCAGAGATGAAACAACAGCACGAAGCGCTCTATATCGAGTTGTTGAAAAATAAAACGCGGCAGAATCCAAAACCATATGCCCGTTCCTGAGAAAGAGCCTCCGAATCGTCTTCTGCGCGTTGCCATCGTGGCCCCGTCGTTGCGATACATTGGTGGACAGTCCGTCCAGGCGGATTTGCTTTTGGCTAACTGGCAAAACGACGCGGCGGTAGAGGCAAAGTTGATACCGATCGACCCCCCTTTTCCGGGCGCTTTGAAGTGGATTGAGAAAGTCCCATTTCTTCGTACTCTGGTGCGCGAGCCGCTGTACATATGGTCGCTATGGCGAGGTCTGAAGAATGTGGATGTTGCTCACATTTTCTCGGCCTCCTACTGGTCCTTTGTGCTGGCCCCAGTGCCGGCGTGGGCGGTGGCGCGATTACACGGAATACCCACAGTGATTCATTATCACAGCGGGGAAGCGCGAGATCATCTGCGACGGTTTCGATCCGCCCGGCCTGTCCTCCAGCGCGCAGATCTGCTCGTGGTGCCTTCTGGATATCTTGTCGACGTTTTACGTGAGTTTCGATTACGGGCTCTGGTCGTGCCCAATATCGTGGATTGTTCGCAGTTCTCATTTCGCAACCGCGAGCCGATTCGTCCACACCTGGTTTGCACGCGAGGGTTTCATCCTTATTACGCGGTGGATGTCGTCGTACGTGCTTTTGCCGAAATTAAGAAGCTTTATCCCGAGGCCCGTCTCGACCTGGTGGGTGGAGGTCCATTGGAGGCACAGATCCGCGCCCTTGTGGATGATCTGAAGCTGAGGGATGTCGATTTTGTTGGGGTGGCGCCTCACGACCGAATAGCGGAGTCTTATGATCGCGCTGATATCTTCATTAACGGCTCTTACCTCGATAACATGCCGGTCTCGATCCTGGAAGCATTTGCTTCGGGGACCCCGGTAGTCAGCACAGCGCCGGAAGGTATTCGACGTCTGGTCGAACATGACCGCACCGGACTGCTGTGTGAGCCGGGCGATCTGCTAGGGTTGGCCCAGAACGTAATCCGCCTGTTGCGAGACTCCGGCATGAGTTCTCGCATTGCCCGCAATGCCCGCGAGGAGTCCATGCGATATTCCTGGAAGGAAGTGCGTGGGCAGTGGCTGGGACTTTACCGATCGCTTGCCGCCGCGGGCACGGTGCACTCATGAAACCAGTAATGCACGACGCGTCGAGCCTGGAGCGCTTCGCCAAAACCAAGCGCCAATACTTTTTAGATGACCAAAGGAGGCCGAACAATGAGGGACGCATTCTTCGATTGGTGCTCGGAAGCACGCTTGTTCTGGCAGTCGTGATAGCTGCGCTGCTGCGATGGGGTGCCCATTTATTAATCTGCGATGATCCCCTGCCTTCTCATCTCGATGTTGCGGTAGTTCTGCAAGGTTCGATACTAGGCGAAAAAGCCAGGATCGCCGGCGCAGTGCGGCTGGTGCAACAGGGAATAGCCGACAAAATACTCGTTAGCGTCCCAAAAGAATCTTATTGGGGTCAGCCTATGGCACCTGTCGCATATGCCTACAATGAAAAACTCTATGGCCAGGAAATGGCTAGCCACTTTGTCTTTTGTGAAACCGATGAAGATGTTGATTCCACAGAGCAGGAGTCTCGGATTCTCCTCAACTGTGTTCAAGGCGAGGGTTGGCATTCCGTCGCTGTAGTGACGTCGGATTATCACACCCGGCGCGCGGGAATCGTTTGGAGGCAGATGCTTCGGGAGAAGCATTCATCGGTGCAGTTCTGGGTTCACAGTGTTCCAGACCCAGAGTTTCGTGCCTCGGCGTGGTGGCGTGACCGTCGGTCGGCGAAGTATTGGTTTCTAGAATGCGCGAAGCTATTGTGGACGCTTGTAGAACGATAAGATTGCAAGTAAGGAGCGGCTTGGATTGAAAATATCCACGATCTGTGAGCGACAAGATTCAACTTGAAGAGCTAGGCGCGCCCAGACCTTTTGCTTTCAGAGTCTGCCTTAGATCCCGATTCGGGCTGCGTTACTAGGGAATGTGTTCTCGCGGCGTTGCCGTGCCCCCGCGACTCACAACGATAACTTCTGTGGTAGTGACGGATGTTCGGCATGTATGCGGCGTTCCCGAGCAAAGCATTTTAGCGACGTCAAGTTTCTGTAGCTTGTTTGGCGCACAGGCGGTTTACAATCTCGCTTTTGTCAACGTCAGGGAGAACTTAGTTCAGAATGACGAGTCCTCAACTAACTGAGCGTGACCGTGCGGAGATTCGGCGTAGTGCCCAGGAGGCGAGAAAGATCGTCCTGAAGCCGGCCGACGTTGAACGTTATCTCAATCCGCCGGCAGATACCGCCTATGCGCTCGAATACGCATTTCATTTGTTAGGCGATGCACGCGGCAAGAAAGTGCTCGATCTGGGGTGCGGTATGGGAGAGAATATTGTGGCTCTCGCCAAACGCGGCGCCCATGTGATGGGTATGGATATTTCTCCTGAGCTGATCGCCTTGGCCCAACAAAGAATCAATAATGCTGAGGTGGAGGCGGCCCTGAAAGTCGGCTCGGCATACGAAACCGGGCTACCGGACGAGTCGCTCGATCTGATTTTTTGTATCGCTCTCATTCACCATTTGGACATCCCCGTGGTGCGGGACGAGATGCGCCGCATCTTGGCCAGAAATGGGGCCATCATTCTGAGCGAACCGATCAGGTTTTCTGTCGTTTACAAATTCCTCAGGAATCTGTTTCGCCCGCCCGAAGACGTGTCAGATCATGAACATCCCCTCACCCGGGACGAACTCGCCACATTTACCGGGCATTTCAAGACAGAGGGCATTCGTTACTTCCGCGTTCCCTTACTGCCGCTGATGGACCGGGCCCTGCCTTCTAGTATTGTCGCTCGGACCAGGCCCTGGGAAATGGATCGCTGGATTCTACATAACTGCAAGGCCGCAGAGAGATATGCAACCAACATAACGATGCGACTGCGGACGGCGAGCTAGGCAACGACTGCAGAATCCCCGACGCGGATTAAGGTGTGCCGAATGACCAATCGGCGCTAGCGGTTCTTGTGTCGTGCTCCTCTGGCTTCAGCGCGCCCGACTGGATTTCACAATGTTTTAACCACAGCGTAACAATGCACTTGCTGATCTCGACTACACTGAGCCGTTCCAAACTCATTGGATCCTGAGGCGCTGCGATCATGCATGCAGTCCACTCGGGACGGGGCGGCTGGAACAAGTCGTTCATCAACCGGCCAGCCCTCTTGAGAATCGTCGCATTGCTTAGAAAACAAGCGCGGCGCCGTTACCAGTGCGGCCTTGCCGACGCGTTTGTGGAGGGAAAAGAAATGCGGGTGCGTGCCATCCTGCTCGCAGCCTTACCAGTCCTAACGGTAGCCTGCGGTGGAAGCAACAAGTTGACGCGCCCGGCTGTTTCCGGCTCGTACGAGTTCGTTGTAACTTCCAACGTCACGGGCGGCGTGACCCTGGTTGAAGCTGATCTCGCGGCAAACGGGAGTCAAAGTAGCGCGAGCGGACCGAGTCAGGTGCAGGTTCTCACTTTGGAGAACAAGATTTGGTACGTCAACGGCGTCTGTCCGGGCGAAGCACCGGGACAAAATAGTGTGGCTGTCAGCCTTTCCGGCGACAACGTTGCCCTCACGTTCAATGAGGGTGGAAATGCATTGCCCGGTCAGGGCACTCTTACGGGCACGACAATCTCGGGAAACTATTCGATCACCGGCAGCACATGCCCGGATTTGCAGGGGCTGTCGGGCTTGCCTTCCGGTTCCGATTCGGGTGGTTTCGTCGGGAATCCAGTTCCGAATCTTACGGGTACCTTCTCGGGAACGTTAAATCTGCCTAACGGAACTGACGATGCAGCCCTCACACTCACAGAAAACTCGGACCAAACTCTGAGCGTCAATGCGCAGTTGACCGGACCAATCGACAATGGGACGTTTACCCTCACCGGATCGGCGGTCGGAAACATTATGTTCGTTTCAGGCTCGGTGAACGGCAACCCCTTAACCTTATTTGGATATTTAGACCGCGTGGGGGCTTACACTAAATTTCCGAACTCTCTCCTGGTCTTCGATTACGACGCGCAGGTGAATGCTGGCCTGCTGCTCGAGCAATAGCCGACGCGCAGGTCTTCATAGCTTTGGAAACCTGCGACAGAGAATGCCTTATCAGAAGCCCCGCCCGCAGCGTGGCGGAACTGCAAGATTGTTTCCAAAAACCACTACTCGGTGATTCATCAGAAATTCACCAAGCTGTAACTATTCTGCAATACATGCAATGTAAAAGAATCGTACTTTAGGAAAAGCCAAGTCTTGCGCTCGATCCAAGAGTTCGAGGAACATCCGTGGGGGTGCGTCCGCCGCGAGTGGTTCAGCTTTAGCGCAACCGGCGGACCGCCGCCCGAGCCGTCACAATTCTTCATGTCGCTGTTCTTTTTAGTGCCGCGGTTTTCCACCTCACCACTTGGATGTTGCGCGATGCAGGCTCGCTTGCACAGCCCTAGTCGTCCAGTAGTCGCTTAGATTCGTCCACCGGGGGTGCGTCCACTCGCGACGCGGGATAGGAGAGGTCTGACGAAGGACAGTGGTCTGAGAACGCAAGGATGTGAAACAGCGCTGACCATGTCGAATTTCATTTCATATGCGCCCTCGGATCGACGAGGAAAAGGAGAGAAGATGAAGCACGTTCTCAGGTGGTGGTTGGTTCTGTCTTTGGCATCAATTTCGGTGGCACAAACCACAACGTCGGCAGCTCCAAAGAAAAAGTCAGTGTTGTCGCCGGCCGTGGCATCTGCATTGCAGGAATTTAGAGACACTCTGGCGGCACAGCAAAGACAGATCGAAGCCCTGCAGCAGGACAACAAACTGCTCAAGGACGAAATGCTAAAGAGGGATGTGGCTCTGGAGCAGGCACAGGCCGCAGTTACTGCGGCGCAAGGTATGGCAGATCAGGCTGTATCGCAAGCCAGCCAACAACAGCAGACCGTCGCGGCATTGACCACGGATGTCACCGACCTGAAGCAAAATGCGACCAGTGAGGCGTTGAGTCTGCAGGAAACGCAGAAGAACATTGAGGCCCGCGTCGAAAACCCGGTGGCACTGCGTTTCAAAGGAATCACGATTACACCCGGTGGGTTCCTGGCAGCAGAAACGGTGTGGCGATCGCATGCCCTTGGCTCCGACATCAATACGCCGTTCAACTCGATTCCGTACGACGGTGCGAATGCGAGTGCGCTCTCTGAATTCTTCGGATCTGGCCGTCAGTCTCGTGTCTCCATGTTGGCGGAAGGGAAACTGAGCAGCGCGACGTTGAGGGGATACGTGGAAGGGGACTTCCTGTCATCCGGCATCACGTCGAACAACAACCAGAGCAACAGCTACGGCTTCCGCCAGCGGCAGGCGTTCGCACAGGCCGCACTGAACAGCGGATGGACTTTCACCGGTGGCCAGATGTGGAGCCTCGTGACGGAAACCAAACAAGGCGTGGACAACCGCAGCGAAGCAACGCCGATGACGATCGATCCGGCGTATAACGTGGGGTTCAGCTGGGCCAGGCAGTATGGCTTCCGGGTAGCCAAGAAATTCAGCGATCAGCTGTCGTGGGCTGTGTCGGTTGAGAATTCTCAGGCCACGCTCGGAGGGCATCTTGCCCCCGGACAAAACAACTTCATCATCGGATCGCAGGGAACTAGCGGCGGTCTTTATAATCCTACCGCCAACTACTCCTTTAATCCTGCGCCAGATTTCATCACGAAGTTAACCATTGAGCCGGGCTTTGGGCATTACGAAGTTTTCGGCCTGGTTAGCGACTTCCGCGATCGTATCTTCCCCTGCGGCGGATCCATAACGGCGACGAATGGAGTATTGCCTCCTGCCGTCCCATGCGGCTCGGGGAATGTTCCGAATTCGAGCGGCGCCTACAACAGCGACAAGATTGGTGGAGGCGTTGGTGTGAATGGGCGGGGAACGCTGGCGCAGAAGTTCGACGTGGGAATCCATCTCCTTGCAGGCGATGGTATTGGCCGATACGGTTCGGCCGGTCTGCCCGACGTCGTAGCACGTCCAGATGGCGTGTTGGTGCCGGTCCGCAATTATCAGGGGATGGGAACCCTCGAGTATCACTCCAAACGGCTGGACATCTACGCCAACGTTGGCCTTGAGTACGAAGGTCGTGTGGCTTATACCGTCGGCGGTAAAGGGGCGGGTTACGGATCCACGTTGTTCAATAATTCGGGTTGCTACAATGAACCGGCTCCGGCTGGCACTAGCACCAATGTAAACACTCCGGGTACGTTGCCGGGCACCTCCGGCAGCGGCACTGTGCCGGTGCCAGGTTCGGGAGGGACTCCTATTACTCCTGGGTTCAACCCGGCGAATCCCTCGAATTGCACGGGTGATACCCACTCGATCATTGAAGGGACAATCGGCTTCTGGTACCGCTTCTACAACGGTCCGAAAGGCCGAATTCAGTGGGGACCGCAGTACTCTTACATCGACCGCAACAGTTGGGGAGGGATAGGAGGCAACCCGAGCGCCTCAGAGAACATGTTCTTTACGTCTTTCCGCTACTACTTGCCATAGATGGAAACCAGGTTTCTCCATCTTGGGCGTCGGCCGCTGGGCTGGCGCCCTTTGGGATCGAGGGACTGCAACAGGAAGCGGGCAGGACCCGCTTAGCAACCGTTGCGTGCGGGATTTAAAAACTATTGCGCATATGTTTACGTTGAGAACATTCTCCTGGCCGATTTGTAAATTATTTGTGATGTTTGCCGTTGGGCTGGGTATAGGTCAAGACTCCGCTCCTGCAGCCCAGTCGCTGGATGCTTCCCGGATGGCACCTGTAGCTTCTACTGGCAAGCGAGTTGTTTTTGATGACTTTGTCGACTCGGCCATCCGGCAGGAACGCCGCTTGACTGATTTGATGCGAGGTTTCAAGCCCATCATCGAGACCTACATCCAGGAGGAAGGCTCCGCGCCCCGGTTTCAGAAAGGAATCACTCCCAACGGTGATGACTACTTCCTGAGCCGTCTCGATCTGACTGGGAGTTCACCGTCCATTGTGCCATTTGCAGACGAGGAGACCTGGTATCAAGGTGCAGAGAAATACTTTGTCCAAGACCCGCTGCCCTTCAGCCAAGTCGCCTTCGCGCAGGCGTTGTTCCCTGACTTTGGCCACTTCGACCGTCAGAACTACACCTTCGAATTCGTCCGCTGGGAGGTTCTTGGAGAGGTGCGCTGCGCCGCCATAGACGTAAGGCCTCGTGGGAATTCAAAGAAGCGTGGTTTTGTCGGCAGGATATGGGTCGAGGATCGGAATTACGGCATCGTGCGCTTCAAGGGAACCTTCAGCTCGAACAGCCTTGCCAAGCGCGCATTTCACTTCGACAGTTGGCGACTGAACACGCTGGGTACTTGGTGGATGCCTGCCTATATCTATACCGAGGAATCGAAGCCCTCCGATGTATCGGGCGACAAGCTCTGGTTCAAGGCCCAAAGTCGCGTCTGGGGCTACGATCTGCAAAGCGTAGGGGATCGTCGGGAGAATGCTAACCGGCTGCAGGATAGCCCGGCGTCGGTAGATCCCAATCGACAGGGTCCGGCATACGCCGTGGACGAAATGACAGATCCGCCGGAAGACGTGGTATCGGAGCGATCGCGAGGTGCTGGGCTTATGGCTCCAGACGGTGAAGTCAACCAAATCTTGGAGACTGTGGTCAACAATATACTGATTACCAACAAACTCGATATTCCCGGTATCCGCTGCCGCGTGCTGCTCACCACTCCACTAGAATCGTTCGTGATGGGCCGGACTATTGTGCTGAGTCGCGGACTTCTCGACGTGCTGCCAGATGAGGCGACCCTTGCCGCAGTACTGGTACACGAACTGGCTCATGTGGTTTTGGGTCACACCGTCAGACCTGAATATTCGACAGGCTTTGCCTTGCCCTTTCCGGATTCTCAAATCTTTACTGCCCTCGACTTCCATTTCAGTCGCACACAGGAAGCGGATGCTAACAAAGAAGGCATGGAGCTGTTTTCGAAGTCGCCATATAAGAACCAATCCGTGAGCGCAGGCCTCTTCCTGAAGGCATTGGAGGCCAGCTCTGAGCGATTCCCGATCCTTCTGCATGGACGTTTCAGCAACGATTTCGGGAGTAGTCCCCTGGTCGGGGTGCAAGCAAGGGCTGTTTCACACAAGCTTCCGAGGCCAGATCGTCTGGATCAGATTTCTGCCCTGCCCCTCGGGTCGCGAATCGTGGTTGATCCGTGGTCGGGCCGAATTGAAATGCTCAAGAGTAAACCTGTGCCCCTGTTGTCGAAGGCTGAGAAGATTCCGTTCGAAGTGACGCCGTTCTATCCGCATCTCAAGCGCCTGGACCCGCCGGAAAAACCGCAAAGCGACGCGCAGCAGTGACAGTGTGTGTGGTCATGACGCCTGGGCGCGCTAAAACCACCGCCACTTGCGAGTAACTGCGCGAAGCTCACAGCATCGTAACCTTCGGTAGCAGGCCTCATCCTAGGGATACTTGGATTTACTACCTGAATGTACCTTTGGTCACCTGAGGTTGGTACCTTTCGTTTACCCCGCATTACACCTTTGGGACGCGACAGGGTGCAGTGGGTTGGGTTTTCCTAATAGGAGCAGTCTTTGTCAGGACAGGCTTTGTCGGGATGGTCTTTCATCGTGACCGTTCTGGACAGGGCGATCCTGGCAGAACAGCTCCAGGAGGGCCTATGCAGCGAGTGGCTTGGCGGGTTTTCTTCGTCGGACTATTACTGAATGCAGTCGCAATCGGGCAATCCCAGAGCGGGGATTCGCTGGGCGAGGTGGCCCGTGCGAACCATGCAAAACAGCAGGCCCAGGAAGCAGCCGGGGCAGCGCCCAAAGTAATTACAAATCAGGATCTTCCCTCGGACCCATCGGGCATCCCGGAGTCTATGGAGCCGATGACGACAGTGTCAGGGATAAAGAGGTCCGTAGACAGCTACTCGGAGCAGCGTATGAATCAGCGGCTGTTCGCAGAACAGCGCGCCGGTGAGCAATGGAAATCACGAATCGAAGATCAGGAAGCGCGGATCGCCGATCTGCAAATGAACATCGACCGGGTAAACAGGTCGATGCACGCTGCGGTCGGCACGGCGCAGTACGATACTCCGGTGAACCGCTATCAGTCGCTTCAGATGGAACGCCTAGCACATATGCAGGCGATGCTGGAGCAGCAACAGCGAAGACTGGAGATGATGCAAGACGCGGCCCGGCTCACGGGGATGGGACAGTAGTAATCCTCGGAATGCACGGAGGAGTCGAGGGGAACCGAGGACAGCGGTTACGGCTTAGTCTCCCTGGCTGGCCGCGGGCGCAGCTTCCGGTCTGGTTCTTGATCCCCACCAGGCTTCGACACCCTGACGCGCCAGTTTGAAGATGGTCCGGCGGTTCTCTGAGATCACCTTCCACCAAGCGAAGCGGCCGAGCATGGGGAAATAGATTCCGCGGAAGCAGAGCCGCGCGATCAAAATGTTGATGCGATAGCCGAGCGGTTGATCGTCGAGCGAATCCACGGCATGCGCTATGGCTTGTGCGCCGTAAGAGTGGGACCAGCCGTAGTTCACCTCGGTGTGGGCTTCGTCGATGGTCATCTTGAGTGGAGTGTGAGCCATAGTGAAGGGAATGAAGTCCTGCCAGTGTTTGGGACGAGTTAATCGGCCGGCGACGTCGAGCCGCTTATAAAGCGGAGTACCTGGTAGGGGAGTGAGCAGGCCGAAAATTGGCAACCCCGGCGGCCAGGTGCGCACCTGCGCGAGGGTGCGCTCGGCCGCGCCGACGGTGTCGTTATCCATGCCCATAATGAATGAGGTGATGGCGTAGACGTTGCGCTGCGCCAAGCGCTCGAGCACGGCGGCATACTCTTCCGGCTTGTTGAAGCCTTTGTTGACGTCTTTGAGGTTAGTGGGATCGATGGACTCCATGCCGATGAAGACCCATTTGCCGCCGGAGGCAGCAATGAGGTCGACCAGTTCCTGATCGCGCAGGAGGTTGGCGCTGATCTGGGCGACCCAGTTGAGTTGGGCGCCGGCGGCGATGATATCGCGCAGCAAGGACTTCGTGCGCTTGAGATTGATGGCGAAATTGTCGTCGATAAAGAAGACGGCGATTTGTCCGCGTTCTTTTCGGGCGCGCGCCTTGAGCAGCAAGAGTTCGTTGACGACGCTTTCGTTGGTGCGAAAGCGGATGGAGTCGCCGAAGAATCCGGTTACGGTGCAGAACTCGCAACCGTAGGGGCAACCTCGTCCCGACTCGACGGGGATGATGCGGAACGTGCCCCAACCCTCGCCGTGCTTTTGCAGCGATTTCTTGGCCCACCCGGGAACAAGGTTGAATTGATGGAGATCGATGGTGTCCCAGGGAATGACGGGATATTGCTTGAGGGAGGGCTTGAGTTCTTTGCCTGCGACGTCAAGCGGCGCGTAAATGTCTTTCAACTCACCCCGCTCGGCATCTTCCACAATGCGCGGCCAGGTGTTATCGGCCTCGCCGAGGGCGACTGCGTCGGCGTGGCGGGGTCCGCCATCGCGCCCGAGAGCTTCGTCGGCCATTTCCGTGACGTGAGGGCCGCCCATAACCACGGGGACGCCTGCGGCGCGTACGGCATCTGCCATGCGATAGGCCTTGGCGACCATGCGCGTCATGGCGCCGATGCCAACCAGATCAATTTTCTGTTCACGAACGTAGACGGCGATTCCGGCTTCGTCCATCGGTTGAGCGTTACCATCGATGAGCACAACTTCGTGGCCGGGAGGGGTTAGAGACTGTAGCAGGAACATCCAGAGGTGAGGCATAAAATTCCGTGTAACCCCGTTGTCGGGGTTGTACAGGAGGATTTTCAATGTGTCCCTGATTTCTGGGCGCCAGGAAGGACTAGGCGTCTGTGCGGTAGCGTACAGTCATAAGCATCTTACACCTTTTGCATCTGGTTGCTAGCGCAATCGGTGCATCGGAGAACCACACTGTCCCAAAATGGTTATCGGGGGCTAGCACTTTTGACTGTGCAGAGTAATGGTTGGCGGGCTTAGAATAAAAGAACGAAAGATAACGGGAAAGCTGGAAGCAGCATCTAATTTGCAAGATTCAGGCAGTATCCCGTTCATTTCTTTGAGGAAACATTGTGAGGACCGAGACCGCTATGAAAACTTTGCAGGCTTGTCTATCCGCTGTCGTAATGCTGGCTATCTCCTTTGTCGGAGTGGCGAATGCCACACCGCTCAGTTCCTCGGCGCGAGCCGTTGTTCCGGCAGACCTGCAGCAGTTGATTTCCGTGGATTACAGGGCGCTCAGAGATTCGCCTACGGCGACCGCATTGAAGGCGCAAATAATGGATTCGCAGGAAAGCGTGAAGGAGGCCGAGGACGCGCTTAAAGGTGTGGGTATCAACCCTGATAAAGATATCGACTCGCTCGCCCTTCCTTCTTTCCGCACTGCAAAGCAGGGGGTCAAGGTGGTCTTTATCGCCGGCGGACCTTTCAACATGAAGGCCGTGCTCAAGAAGTTGACCCTGCAAAAGGTCAAGGCCACGAAATACCGCACCTCGAGTATCTACCCCATGGATAGCGACTTCGTGATGACGTTTCTCGACGACAGCACGCTGTTGTTCGGCGAGCTCTCGGCGGTGAAGCTGGCGCTGGATACGCGCGATGGGCAGATTTTGAGTCTGGATACGAACTCGACCATGTCGGAAATGATGTCGAACGTGGATGCATCGGCCTTCTGGAGCATTCTGGACCAGCAGGGTTCGCAGAATATGATGCGGTCTGCGCTGGGCGATGCGGCCAAGATCGCAGACTACGAGACGGTCAAGAAGCGGGTGTTGGGTTCTTACTACACCATGGACTTTTCCAGCGGCGTAAATTTCGACCTGACGGTTGTGACCTCAGACTCGATCACTGCGGGAACACTGGCCATGATGATGAAGGCGGTCATCATGTACAAGAAAAGCAGCGCCTCGCCGGTTGAAAAGGCGGCGATGGACAAGGCCACGGCCGATTCCGACGGCGAAAAGCTCATGGTGCACTTTAAGGACAGCGATGCGCAATTTCAGTCGTTGATGCACTCGCCGTTGTTTGCTGCGATTTCGCATTAAGCGGAAGCGGATCTACCACGGAGGCACTGAGACACGGAGAAAATCCGGTTTCGGTGCCTTTTGGTTTTTGGAGGGTGGATTCCCCTGAACGTCCCCCTGGGTTCAAGAGGAATTACTTCGGCTTCCTTGCGGCGCGCTTCGCGCGGGCCCAGCCTTCCTTGACGAGTTGCTGGGCGCGGCCGATTGCGAGCGCGTCTTCAGGGACGTTGGTGGTGATGCAGGAGGCGGCTGCTACATAGGCTCCTTTACCTACGCGCACGGGGGCCACCAGGGTGCTGTCGCTGCCGATGAAAGCTCCGTCGTCGATGACGGTGGTGTGCTTGTTGACCCCGTCATAGTTGCAGGTGATGGTTCCGGCGCCGATGTTGACTCCGGCTCCGATTTCGGCGTCGCCGAGATAGGTCAGGTGGTTGGCCTTCGATCCCTTGCCCAGCTTGATCTTCTTGGTTTCGACAAAATTGCCGACGTGCGCGCCTTCCCCAATGTCGCTGCCGGGGCGCAGATGGGAATAGGGCCCGAGGATGGCGCTGGGGCCGATACGGGCTTCCTCCAGAATGCAGCCCGGACGAATGAGGACGCCGGAGTTGACTTCGGAGTTGCGAATTACTGAGAACGAGCTGATGTGGCAGGCGGCGCCGATGCGCGATCGTCCGAGAATTTGCACGGACGGTTCGATCACCGTGTCGGGTGCGATTTCGACCTCGTCATCGATTACACAGGTAGCGGGATAGAAAATGGTGACGCCTTCGGCCATGAGTTGCTGGCACTTCTGCATGCGGATCTGATGGTCGATGGTTGCCAGCTCGGCCAGGGTGTTGGCTCCGAGAACCTCGCTGGAGTTTTCGGTTTTCCAGACTACGACGCGCTGCCTAGTTTGGCGCAGGACTCCGGCCATGTCGGTGAGGTAGTACTCGCCGTGGGGGTTGGCCGTGGAAAGTTTCTCGATGTGCGAGAGTAGTGCCGGCAGAGCAAAGACGTAGAAACCCGCGTTGATCTCGTGGATTGCTTTTTGGGCAGGAGTGGCGGATTTTTCTTCCACGATGGCTTTGACTTCAGTGCTGCGGGGGCTTTTGTGAATGACGCGGCCGTAGCCGGTTGGATGGTCGAGGTCGGCGCTGAGCAAGGTCATCGCGGCCTGCTGGTCGAGGTGGAAATTCAGCAGGCGGGCGATGGTCTGGGGCGTGATCTGAGGAGCGTCGCCGGAGAGGACTATGACGTGGTCATAGGTGGAGAGCGCCGGTTGCGCGACCATAAGAGCGTGGCCGGTGCCGCGCTGTTCCGTCTGCAGGATGAAGTTGACGCCCGTGTGGGCGACGACGGAGCGGACGCGCTCGGCTTCGTGGCCGATGATGACGAAGATATCCGCTGGCGGCACGACATGCGCGGCTGCGGATATGACACGGGTCAACAGCGGCTTGCCCCCGACTTCGTGCAGAACTTTGGCCAGCTGCGATTTGAGCCGCGTGCCCTTTCCGGCGGCCATGATGGCAACCGCGATTCGGGGGGCCGAGATTGTTGGCTTCGAGGAAGGTGCGTTCCTGGATTTGCTCATTTGCCCCAATATACCTTGAGCCGGGACTGTACAGAAATCGATGGCACCTTTCGGATCAATTGGCTATTTCGTCTCCCGCAAGGTAAGATTTTCGGCACCCAATCAGTCGCGGGATGATGGAACATTCAAACGGAAGGAAGAACAAATGCCAAAATATGTTATTGAGCGCGAGATCCCGGGTGCCGGGAGTTTAACGCCAGATCAGCTTCTCGCGATTTCGCAGAAATCGTGCAGTGTGCTGAAGAACCTCGGACCACAGATTCAGTGGCTGGAGAGCTTTGTCACTCAGGACAAGATTTACTGTGTGTACATCGCTCCCAACGAAGCGATGGTGCGGGAACATGCGAAACAGGGCGGCTTTCCCGCGAACCGCGTTTCGGAAGTGAAGCGGATGATCGATCCGACTTCGGCGGAGGGGTGAGGATCGGTGGCTAGGGTGTCGCGGAGCCACCTAGCTTACCTCAGGCGCTAAAGCGCTTTATATTTGCTGGGGCTTGATGGCACGACTGAAGTCGTGCCCCTCCCGACCTTTGTCCCCCCGAACCGGCGGAGCGGAATCTCTGGGGCTGGGTATCCCTAAAGACCGAGTCCTCCATCGACGGCCAGAATCTGTCCTGTAATGAATTGCGGCGCGGTGGCGAAGAACAATACTGCCGCCGCAATCTCATCTCCCCTTCCATTGCGTAACATCGGAGTTTGCGTGGCCATGCGCTTCATGAAGGCGGCGGCCGATTTCTCGCCTAGATCGATCATGCCGGGTGCGACCGCATTGACTGCGATTTCAGGTGCTAGAGCTTTTGCCATGACCTTGGTCAGCATGTGCAACGCGGCCTTTGATGAGCAGTAGTGGGCGTGCGTGGCCCAGGGGCGCAGGCCGCCGAGGGAGCCCATGTTAATGATTTTGGCTTCAATTGGTTCTGACCGTCTTGCTCCGGTCGGTTTGCGGCGCATCCACTTCAGTGCTTCGCGGGAGACCAGGAATGGTCCACGAGTGTTCGAGGCAAACATGGCGTCCCACTGGCGCACGGTGAGGCGTTCGAAGTCCGCGGTGGCATAGTTGGCGGCGTTGTTGACCAGGATGTCGATGCGGCCCAGTTCGCGGCCAGCCTCTTTCATCATGGACTTGACGCTGGCTTCCTCGGTGATGTCGCAGTGCAGGGCGAAGGCGCGAACGCCGTGGCTGGTCAGGTCGACGACCGTGTGCTGAGCGTCGCGGGCGGAAGTGCGAAAAGTGATGGCGACATCGGCGCCGGCCTGGGCTAGAGCCAGGGCGGAAGCGCGTCCTAGACGCCGGGCGGCGCCGGTGATGAGGCAGGTCTTGCCGCGCAAAGGCTTGTCGGGATCCTTGTGCATGGCGGAATTCTACCTCTTTTTCATTTCTTGACGATTTCCCAGTGGAATCGGGGGTCCGGGGAGGGCTACAATCCTGCCGTGCCCGATTCCCGGCAGGTCGTGGTTTACTCCCGCAAGGGCTGTCACCTTTGCGAGCTAGTAAAGGAGAGCCTTACCAAGCTCTCCCGCCGCGGCGGTTTCACATGGCAGGAGGTAGATGTGGATAGTGACACCGACCTGCGGCGGCAGTTCAACGATGAAGTGCCGGTCGTGTTCATCGATGGGCGGAAAGCCTTCAAGTACCGCATGGACGAGCGGGAATTTTTGAGGAAGCTGGCGAGCTAGGGCATTTGTTGAACCTCAGGTTTGGTCTTCTTTTTGAACTGTCCATCCCGCGACACACACGTGTTCTCATTGACACGGTCATTCGGACCGGTTGGGCCTAACTTGCCTGATCTCAGCGCACCGGTAGCGGCAACCTCCTTGCAAACGAAGCAGTGCGATCTATCGCTAGAGGAGGAAATCTTTTGCTGCGACAAATTCTGGCACTGGCGTTCATCTTCGTGTGCACTTCCATTGCGTGGGTGATTCTGGGTTCAACCATTTTCTCCCGCACATACGGCAGCAATGAGCAATTGCAAGGCCGCGTGGCTTCGACCTGGGGCACAGCGCAACAGCAGTCGCCACCGACGGCAACCTACACGTTTGCGGAAGTAGTGAAATCGACCACTGTAGAGGATGCGAAGGTTGTGGTTCGCAGCGAGAATGTGCAGCGGCAGGCTCCGCTGCCGGTGGAAGCAAGCCGGATTCAGGTGAATCTTCATCTCACTCCGCGGCAGAAGGGATTGCTTTGGTACAGCACATATGCGGTTGACTTTGCTGGGGACTATAACTTCCGCAACAACACGGCGCAGGAGCAGACAGTGGATTTCCGGCTGAATTTTCCGGCGCAGAAGGCGATCTACGACGGATTGCAGATGAAGGTGAACGAGCACGCGGTTGCGCTTGCGACCGACGATCACGGCACGGTGGGTCAGGCAAAAGTGGGTCCGGGCGAGACCGCGAGTCTGCACGTGGCGTATCGCTCGCAAGGTCTGGATTCCTGGCGCTACGAACTGGGCAACGGCATCGCACAGGCTCGTGACTTCATGCTGACGATGCAAACGAATTTCCGGGATATTGATTTTGCCGACGACACGCTTTCGCCTACATCGAAAGAACTCGTACCCTGCGGTTGGCGACTGACCTGGCAATATTCGAACCTGGTTTCGGGGTTCCAGATCGGCATGACAATGCCGCAGAAGCTGCAGCCGGGGCCGTTGGCGGGGGAAATCAGTTATGCCGCGCCGGTGTCATTGTTCTTCTTTTTCTTCTTGATGTTCGTGATTGCCACGCTGCGCAACATCGAGCTGCATCCCGTAAACTACTTCTTCCTGGCGACTGCCTTTTTTGCCTTCCATCTGCTTTTGGCTTATCTAGTGGATCACATTTCGATCCATGCGGCGATGATTCTGGCCTCCCTCGTTTCGGTTGCTCTTCTGATTAGCTACTTGCGGCTGGTGGCGGGACTGCGATTCGCGGCGCTGGAGGCCGGCACGGCACAGTTGATCTATCTCGTGTTATTTTCGTACGCGTTTTTCTGGAAGGGATTCACGGGTCTGGCCATCACCGTGATTGCCATCATTACGTTGTTTGTGGTAATGCAGGCCACCGGGAGGATTCGGTGGTCGGAGCGATTTGCGGCTGAGCGTGCGCCGCTGCCCAGCACGGAATGACGCGGCAAGGGCGGGCCCGATTGTAGCCGCCTCCTCTCACCTCAGCCGGACGCTTTCCGCTACAATCATCCCCGCCATGTTGCGCACCCAGCTCTACGCTGATCCCGGCAACGTCTTTGTGCATGACTCGGTTCTGGCGTCGTGCCGTAAGCATCCTCAGAAAACCGCTCTGGTGGACACTTCTTGTGGGCTGCGGCTCAGCTACGCGGAATATGGAGAGACGGTGGAAGCGCTGGCGCGCGGTCTGGTTGCGGCCGGGTTGAAGCCGGGGGAAGTGGTTGCTATTTTCCTTTGCAATTCGTGGGCGTTCTGCACGGCTTACCATGCGACGACCTTGGCCGGGGGGATTCCGACACTCCTGAATCCCACGTATCGCGAGCGGGAAGTACGGCATCAGTTAGGGAATTCGGACGCCGCATTTCTGGTCACCGATGGGCCGAATATTGCCGGGATCAATCTTGCCGGGCTCCCTAGTTTGCGGCGCGTGTACGCGACGCGAGAGCAGGGAAGCGGAACCGAGCCGTTCTCTGATCTGCTGAAGCCGGTGAGAATGAACCTGCCCGAACCCGATCGAGGGTCGGAGCAAACACTGGCGGCGCTGCCTTATTCGAGCGGCACGACGGGGCTGCCCAAGGGGGTGATGCTTTCGCATTACAACCTGGTCGCGAACGTTTATCAGTTTCTTGGTCCTCACTCGACTCCGCTCAATTCCAATGACAATATTCTGTGCTTCCTGCCGCTGTATCACATTTATGGGTTGAATGTGATGCTCAATCCGGCACTGATTCTGGGGGCGACGCTGGTTTTGATGCCACGATTCGGCGTTCCTCAATTGATTCAGTTGCTCACGGACGAGGCCATCACGATGATGCCGCTGGTTCCGCCGGCGATGAACGCACTGTGCCAGGCGGCTGAGGCAGGACAGTTTCCCAAGGATCATAAAGTGCAGTGGGTGAAATCGGGAGCGGCGCCGCTGGCGCCAGACTTGCCGCGAAGATTCACGGCGCTGACCGGCATTCTGGTGTGTCAGGGATATGGCATGACGGAAGCTTCGCCGGTGACGCACGTGGGTTATCTGGAGCCGGAGCTATATCGGCCGGATTCGATCGGGCATCCGGTGGCGCTGACGGAGTGCCGGGTGATTGGGACGGAGAATACCGAGGACGTTTCCACAGGTGATCCGGGGGAGTTAGTGATGCGCGGGCCGCAATTCATGCAGGGATACTGGAAAGAGCCGGATGCGACGGCGGCGGTGCTGCGCGACGGATGGTATTGGTCTGGGGATATTGTGACGCGAGACGGCGAAGGTTTTTACCGCGTGGTCGACCGGCGCAAAGAGATGATCAAGTACAAAGGCTTTCCCGTGGCGCCGGCGGAAGTGGAAGCAGTGCTACTGGAGCATCCGGCGGTACGGGAGTGTGGAGTGGTGGGGCGGCCCGATGCGTGTGCGGGCGAGGTCCCAGTAGCGTTCATCGCCTTGCGCGAGGGATTTGCGGGCTGCCGAAAGATGGAGGATGAGTTGTGCTCGTTCGTGGCCGAGCGGCTGACCCGCTACAAACAGCCGCGGGAAGTGCATTTTGTGGAGGCCGTCCCCAAGACGGCTTCGGGAAAGATTCTGCGACGTGAGTTGCGGGAATTGATTCGCTGAGTCGGCGGGAACTGCGGCTGACGCGGCGTTTGGTAAGGAAGCGACCCAAACGCGCGATTAATGCGTCGCAAAGGACGCGACACATCGCGCGGCTCGCCCAGATCCTTCGCTGCGCAAACAACGCTTGCTCAGGATGACAATCAAACTTCCCCTTACCGCAAAATCGCCAGAAGTGACATGGAATTAACAATTCATTGACATTTTCCTGACAATCTTCTTTCCGATCCATCCCACACTTGGCTGCTCTTGCAGCCGGCGGTTCCACGGCGCCGTTCTGCTTCGTCCAAAGTCAGCTACAGGAGGATCGTCATGAAACTGTTTGAGAGAGTGAAGACTTGTGTCGTTGCCTTATCGCTGATAGCTGCTTGCGGGCACGCTGCCTATGCCCAGCAGAATCATTCGAACGCTGCTGCCATCAGCGTGGTTGCGTCCACGGTCCCGGCGAACGGGGACGTGAATCCGTATGGCGTTGCGCTGGTACGGCGCAGCACCGGCTCACTGATTCAGGGAAACATTCTGGTCAGCAACTTCAACAACAGCGACAATCTTCAGGGTACGGGCACAACCATTGTGCAGATCGCGCCGGGTGGTACGGTCGGCCTATTTGCCCAAATCGATGCCAGCAAATTGCCTGGTCCTTGCCCCGGCGGGGTGGGCTTGACGACAGCATTGTCGGTTTTGCGCAGCGGGTGGGTCATCGTAGGCAGCTTGCCGACCACTGACGGCAGTTCGGCGACCGCGCGGGCGGGGTGTCTGCTTGTGCTCAACAGTAGCGGCACGGTGGTGGAGACGTTCTATGGTTCGCTCATTAATGGTCCGTGGGATATGACGGCTTTCGATGCCGGAGGCAGCGCGGATTTGTTCGTCACCAATGTGCTGAACGGAACTGTGGCAGCCGGCGGGAAGGTGGTGAATGCGGGGACGGTGACGCGGCTGACGCTGACCGGACTTAACGGGAAGACGCCAGAATTGCAGTCGATCACGGTGATCGGCTCGGGCTTTTCTGAGCGGACGGATCCGGCTGCGCTGGTGATCGGGCCGACCGGCTTGGGCCTTAGTCCAGGCGCGGACTTGCTTTACGTGGCGGACAGTCTCAACAATCGCGTCATGGCAATTCCGGATCCGGTGTTTCGCGATACGTCGGCTGGAACCGGGGCGATCGTCACCCAAGGCGGCAGTCTTAACGACCCCCTCGGCCTGACGGTCTCGCAGGATGGCAATATTTTGACTGTAAACGGGAACAACGGGTTTCTGGTAGTAACCACATCCAACGGTGATCAGGTTTATACGAAGCTGTTGGACAGAGTGGGCAATCCGCCGGGAGCCGGGGCCTTGTTTGGATTGGTACAGGTGTCGGGCCAAGGACTGTACTACGTGGACGATAACACCAACTCTTTGAACCTATTCCAGTAAGCGGGTGGCGCCCACCTTCCGCGGTAATCTCCGCGGAGGGTGTTTACTTTTCGGAGGCTACTTCTGTGTGGCGGCATCGCCTGCGATTTTCTTTGTAGCTAGGAAGCTCCAGATGGTTTCGTTGGCGTTGAGGGCGTCGCTGGTTTTGCCGACCTCTTTTTCGCTCATGTATTGAGCACCGCCGGGCCAGGTATTGCCGGCATCCTTGACAGCGTAGAGCGCCACTTGAGCGTTGTCCTGGCAGGCGTTGAAAGTAAAAGTTTTGGTTTCCTTGCCACCCTTCTGTGAAGCCGGGAGTTTCTCTTGAGCCGGCTTTTCGTTGCAGCGGTCGAACCTCGCCCAGGTTTTGGCGCTGTCTTCGGCGGAGAGTACGTGGAACTGGCCGGGCTTGTAGGTGCCGCCGCTGTAGGGAACGATGGGATCTCCGGTACCAGCTATGAAAAGTGCTGGGATGGGTCGCGAGGGGAGGCAGATCATCGTTTTAGGCAGAGCCGCGCCTACCGGGGCAATAGCGGCGACGCGGTCGGCCATGGCGCAGCCCACTCGCAGGGCCATTAAGCCGCCATCACCCAAACCTGTGGCATAAATGCGGTGAGTGTCCAGCGAGTATTTGGTGGCGATCTGGTCCAGCATCTGGTTGAGAAAGGCGACGTCGTCCGCTGGCTCTGGCTTGTTCTTGTTATCGTCAGGATTCTGTCCTCCGCTCTGCCCGCCGCCAGGATAGCCTCCGCCCCCGCCGCCAGGATAGCCGCCTCCGGGGTAACCTCCTCCTGGGTAACCACCGCCGCCCATGCCTCCGCGACGTCCGTAGCCGCGCCGTGGCGTTTCCGTCGCTGCTTCTGGCCGCACGCCGATATTCCAGCGCCCGCGCGTGGCTATGGGATAGACCGCGATAATACCGTCCTTATCGGCGAGCTGGTTAAAATGAGTGAGGCGAGCCATCTCCTCGGCGTCCTGATTTTGACCGGGAAGAAGAATGACTACGGGATAGTGCTGCTGCGCATCGTAACCCTTGGGCAGATGCACGACGAAGTTGCGGGTAAGGTCATCGACCTCGACCTTGTCTTGCACATCCTGCGCCGATAAAGAAGTAGCGAGCAGCAATCCGGCGAGGCAGATGGCGAGGCACGCTAGCCGCCTCTGGGAAAGACTCATCCTCATCACATCAGGCAGCATTTTGCTCCACCCTTCTCCAGACCCGATCTTTTGATACGCCATTGGCATAAGAACCAGCAGTTTAAGCCGGGGTTGCTAAGAGGACAGGGAGAGATTTGCAAAGTTTTGTAATCCGATGACAACCCGCAAAAGCTTGAACTTTTTCCTCCAGCGTTCGTAACTAGGAGGAAGCGCCGCGCTGAGATCGGCGCTGGATCGAAGCTCAGGAGGGTCTATGGACGGAAACATTGTGGGACTGGCGGCGGTGGTCATGATCTTTGGGATCCCGATGGCGGCTATGTACACGTTTTTCCGCGTGCGCAAGCTGCGGAGCGAGGAGCGATTGGCTGCGATCACGCGTGGCGTAGACGTACCGATGCAGCCGGAGCTGTCAGAGGCGGCGCGTTCGCGGCGATCTGGAATTCTGCTGGTGGCCGGGGCGATCGGCTATATCGTGACCTTCGTTCTGATCGGACGCGTGGAGCCTGATGCAATGGTCGCGGCGACGTTCGGCGTGATTCCGCTGGCGGTAGGAATCGGCTTCTTTGTGGATCACGCGCTGATCCGGCGAGACGCGAAGGCGCACTGAACGCGCTGGCTACGGATCGCAGTCAATTGCCGGTGAGATGCTTGTGTTGGGCGTCGGTCAAGGGCACGACGCTCAACCGGCCCTGCCGTACCAAGGGAGAATCCGCAAACAGTCTGTTCGCTTTTACCTCGGCCAGCGTTACCGGCTTGGGCAGCGGCTTGCCGGCCTTGATCTTCACTTGAGGATTTTTTGGGTCGCTGGCATCGACCGACACTACCGTCGCCGTACCGACTGCGCTCTTCTCGTCTCCGGTGTGATAAATGATTAGCTGATCGCCAGGCTTCATGGCCCGCAGGTTCTTGAGTGCGACGGGATTGGTGACTCCATCCCAGATCGTTGTATTGTCCCGCTGCAAGTCGGCGAAGGAATAAACGGTAGGCTCAGTCTTGAGAAGATAGTTCATGTGCGAAATTCTACTCGAGGCCGGCTAGTCCTGCTCGTCGTCCCCGATCGGCTGGCCGGGCGGGGCGACGACATCGGTTGCCGGGGTAAACTTCTCCGGATTTTTCTCGAAGGCCTCGATGCGCGCAATGGCTGCGGTCCGCACGGCTTTTTCTTCTGGATTTTCAGCTGATCTGGCAGACAGCCAGGATCGAAGCGACAATGCCTCGGCGCGAGCCTGGGCGCGGGCTTCGGCAGAGGCAGTAGGGTTCGCAGCCAGCGCCAGCAGATGTTCCACGGCTGAAGCTTCGGTGACATGCTGGATCTCCGCCGCCAAACCGGTGGCGCGCGGCGCTTTCCACGTGGCTTGGAATACGGCTTCAATGACCTGATTGAGACCGGGATTGGCTGAATTGCGGGCGTGATACTCGACCAGCCGCGAAGCGCGCTGGGGATCAAAGAGCATCGTGAGAGTGAGATCGGCGGCCGATTCTGCCGCGCCGGCCGGATCAAACGTGAGACCGGTGTGCCCTTCGAACGACTCGCGGGTTCTGGGATAGCCGAAGGCGCGCGGGGGCAGAATCCGGAGCAGGGATTCAGGGAGGGTCAGAGTTTCGGGGGCAAGAGTCTTCAGTACAGCATCGAGCGCCTTTTGCTGGTTTGCCGAATCCACGATTTTTGTGACTAGCTCTCCATCGCCGCGAAGGGCGTAACGATAGTCGAGGCCTCCGATTTCTTTGGCTGCGGCCTCAGTCTGATAGCGATGCAGCAAATAAAGAGGGACAAGAGTGTCTTCGAGTTCAGACATGGGCGTGTGCGGCTGAATAGCGTCTTCACCGAAACGCGCCAGGGCTGCGGCTCGAACCTTGAGAATGCGATTGAGTTCCGCTGCGGGGTCGGGGCCGTTATCCCACAAGTGCGCGTGAGGATGGGCTCCGCCGAGCGGCCGCGCATCCTCGTCAGTAATGAAATAAAGGCCGCTGGCCTGGGCAGTGTTCAGAATGTTGTCGAGGGCCGCACGCTCATCGGTTCCCGCACTGAATTGCGAATAGCCGTACTCGATCGACACCTTATCCCAGGTGCCAATCCCTGTAGCGTAGGCGTGCGAGAGGTCGGGCTTGCCGCTGGCATCCAGTGTGATCCAGGGATGGGGATAGTCCATGACCGAGGTGCCCGGCGCGACGGCACTGGCGGCGAAGTTGTGGGCCAGGCCCAAGGTGTGACCGACTTCATGGGCAGACAGTTGACGAAGGCGGGCCAGCACCATCTGTTGCATCTCCGATGAGACGGGCTTGCCTTTTTCGTAAGGCGCGAGAAGCGCTTCGGCGATCATGTAGTCCTGGCGGCCGCGCAGTGAGCCGAGAGTTACGCGGCCTTGGATAATTTCGCCGGTGCGAGGATCGGACACCGTCGATCCCATCGACCAGCCGCGGGTAGAGCGATGCACCCACTGGATCACGTTGTAGCGCACGTCCATGGGATCGGCGCCGGGCGGCAGCACTTCGACGCGGAAAGCATTCTTGAAGCCGGCGGCCTCGAACGCCTCGTTCCACCAGCTTGCGCCTTCCACCAGAGCGCTGCGAATCGGCTCTGGCGCTCCTGTGTCGACGTAATAGACGATGGGTTTTACTGGCTCGCTCAGGGCGGCGCTGGGGTCTTTCTTGATCAAGCGATGGCGCTGAATAAGACGCACGTCCAACGATGAGCCCAGTGGCGCGGAATAGTCCCGGTAGCCGGTATCGAAGAAACTGGAGCGAGGATCGAAAGCGCGCGGCTGGTAGCCATCATCCGGCAATTGCACGAATGAGTAGTGTTCCCGCAACGTGACTGCACGCGCATCCGGAGTTACGGTGGCCACCAGCGAGTGGTCGGCCGGGTGGTCGGTGGTGAAGGTAACGATCGACTCGAACTCTGTGTTGAGCGGGAAGTTTTTGGTGTTTTCCAGCGCGAACGCACTGCGCTCTTTGTCCAGCTTGTAGGTGCCCTGCTTGGTTTCAACGAGTTGTTCCCCGGCGCCCAAGGAATCCTGCAGAAGGAAGTCCGTGGCGTCAATCAGTACTGCGCCGTCCTCCTCTGCTTCGACCTTGAAACCGGCGAGAACGGACTCGGCAAAAGACTGCTTGACCGCGAGCTTCTCCATGGGGTTGGTTGAGGACGAACGGTATTGCAGATTCGGCGCGACCAGGAGAACGCGGGGGCCGATGCGGGTGAAGTGTACGATCCGTTCCTCTCCCAACCTGCCGCGGTCCAGCCCAATGTCATTCGATCCCAGCCCGTAAGGCAGGGACCCCACCAGCAGAAAATCCTGGTCAAACTTGTGAATCTCGACAAACAATTTTCCGCTCTTAGCGTCCCATGCGGTTGGAAACAATCCGTCCGCAGCCTTCATACCGGCGATGCGATCGTGGATGGTTGGAGTGGATTCCGGATTCGCAGCGGAACAAAGAGCGGTCGTGAGAACTACAGAGACCGTCACGAAGAATAAGGTGCGACGGAGTAGCATGGTTGCCTCCAGGCAAGGTCGGAGTACGACACTAACATTTCCTTCGAGGGCGCTGCCAGAGAATTTGTTCTACCTGCGTGGAGCGCACTAAACAGAATCGCAAGCCAGCTACTGCGGCTTGGCGTTGGGATCAGGAGGCGGCGTCTTGTCGTCCTTTTTTTGGTCGGGGTGATCCTGGTAGATGGAGTACTGGCCTTGCGGGCGTTTCAGCTTGATGGTGAAGTCCATCGAGGTCTTGTTGATCTCGTAGTCCTCGCCAAAAGTCTGGAATCCGGAAGCCAGCACCTGCACGCGGAGAGTGCCGTAGGGAACACCGTCAAAGCTGGTCTTGCCCTCGGCATCGGTTTTGAGTTCGAGTCCGCCCCGGCTCTGCTTGCCGTGGGAACTTACAGGATGCATGATCACGGCGGCGCTGCGAATCGGCTTGCCGCTATCGTCTTTGACAACGAGAAAATTCAGGGTCGCAGTGGGTTCATCGTCCTGATCTTTCTGTGCCGCGGCTGTGCCGAGGAACGCGAAAATCAATAACAGGCCTGCAATCGTCCACGTCGTGATCCTGATCTGTATCATCGTTATCCTTACCGGTTTCATTATCTGGACATTCTAGCGAGTGGGGAGGGTGGGGGAAAGGAAGAAAACAGTATGGGCACGTTCAAGGTTTTCCAGCTGACTCGCCCTTGCGCTTGGAATCCCTGGCTTTATTTGCAAGTTGCACCAGGTCGCTGGCGACACGGGCAGTGTTGTGGCGGGCGACTCCAGCCTCTTCCAGGTAGTCTCCGAGAACAGGGATCACGCCCAAAGCCTGGATGGCGTCGAGATCGGCGACGATCTGGCATGCACCTTCGAGGGCGTATTTGGCTTTGAGGGCATCAGAAACGGGCGCGCGGTTGATCAGTGCATAATCGAAGATCTGACGGCCGGCGTGGCGATTGAGGGCGCGGATGTGATCGGCCGCGGTAAGGTCCAGACTCTCGTTAGCCTGAGTCATCAGATTGCAGATGTAAACCTTGATGGCCTGCGAGTTGACGATGGCATCGGCGATGCCGTGAACCAGCAGGTTGGGGATCAGGCTGGTGAACAGCGAGCCGGGACCGATGCTGATGATATCGGCGCGGGCGATGGCGTCAAGCGTCTGGGGCAGAGGGTCGACGTTGGGTGGAACGAGGAAAAGTTCCTGGATGCGGACTTTGCTAGCGGTAATCTTGGTTTCTCCGCGGACGCGAGTGCCGTCTTCCATCAGCGCTTCCAGTTCGATATTGGAAGTGGTGGCGGGATAAATGTGGCCGCGCGTGACCAGGATCTCCGAAGAAAGGCGTACCGCTTCGGAGAAGTCGTGGGTGATTGAAGTTAGGGCAGCCAGAAACAGATTGCCGAAGCTGTGCCCCTCGAGGCCGGAGCCTTTCTCGAAGCGATGGCGAAAGAGCTGGGAAAGCAGAGCCTCATCCTCGCTGAGGGCGACGATGCAGTTGCGGATGTCGCCGGGAGGAAGCATGTTGAGTTCTTTGCGGAGGCGTCCGCTGGATCCGCCGTCATCGCTGACCGTGACTATGGCGCAGAGATCGCGAATGATGGGCGTATCGGGCTGAGCTACGGCCATCTCCGAGGGGGTGAGGGCGAAGCGCTTGAGTCCCTTGAGTAAAGTGGAGAGGCCGGTACCGCCGCCGATGGCGACCACGCGGAGGCCACGCTCGCGCGTGGCCTTCTCCATCGACAACAGATCACCGATTCTGGTTTCCATACGAGAATCTCGTATGCCGGTCTAAAGTGACTCGTCTTCCCGGAAGGAGCCTTCCGGCGAAGATGCGTCGGCAGCGGGGTCTGGGTACAACAGCTCGGTAAAACGAGGGTCTTCGGCGAGGTTGTGGAAATCGGAATCATTGCGCGCCTGGTAGCGCAAGCTGGAATTCAGGTGAAGCGCCTCGTCCAGGTGCTTGAGAGAGTCTTCCACGTGTCCGGTCAGGCAATCGAGAGCGGCCAGGCCGTAAATGACGAAATCAGTCTTTGGCGCCTGCTTGAGTAGTTTGTCGATGTGTTCCCGGGCGGTCACGTAGTCGCCGACGTTCATGAGGGAAACGGCGTAGTCGTAGTGCTCTTCCACGCTCTTGAACTGCTGGGCGCTGGAGCGCTCGAGATGTTGGTTGCAGATGCTGAGATGGATGGCAGCCCGGTCGGTCAACTCCTTGCTTGCGCCGGCGAGTACCTTCTGGAACAGAGGTTTTGCCTTTTCGAACTTGTGCTCCTGCAAGGCGCGCAGCCCGGCTTCGTAGTTCTGCAAGGCTTGGGTGATGCGCGGGTCGTCCGCGATGGATGACTTCTTGGGGGTAGCCTTCTGAGCCATATGAAGAATTTTTCCTGCGCTTGTCTTAATGGGGACTCCTTGGCCTTCAAAACTCGAATAGCCGACACACAAGTATCACTCAAAGAGCGGGTATAGGGCAATTGCCGGGGGCAGTACCCAGTAGGCAGTACCTAGTACCCAGCAAGATGCGCAGGAGCGAATGCGAGGGTTTTCTGGGCACTGGGTACCAGGTACTTACGACTAGTTGATCGTCGCCGCCGATTGTAAATCAATCTGCTTCCAATCACCTTTGATGATGCCGGCGCGAATCTGTGAGGCGGTCTTGCCCTTCTGATGCTGCTGATAGGAATAATAGAGTTCCTTCAGGCAGGTGGAGCACTGGGCGCCGTGCGTGTTTTCGAAGCAGCTGTGCAGGCTGTTGTGGCCCATGCGGTCGCAATAGCAATAGCAGGGCTGTTGGTGGAGCACGGTCGGAATTCTCGCCGCCAATTCGTAGGCATGAGTCTGGTAGGGATACTGGGCGTCCGCTCCCCAGAGATCGGCCTTGGTCAGGATGGCCGGGAGTTTGGCGCCCTTGGGCGGCGGACCGGCGTTGTAGGCGGGAATGCCGCCCTCGTCTTGCTGAGCGGACCATTGCGCCGATGTGGTCAGAGTTACGGTCAGCAGAAAGACGAGAGTCAGAGCGCGGTGGACGTATTTGTTTCGAAAAAGGCGGGTGGCCGTCATGCACGTCTCCTAAGAATCAGCTATTTTAACCTGTTTTCGACCTGACTGGTGAGGATGGGAGTACGCCCAGGGCCGCCGGCATTCGGTTGGTACAACTCGCCGCCGGGGGCGCGCGATCTGTATACAATAGGGATTCGCATGCCCGAGAAGCCAAGCACCGAAGCTGGGAACCCGCGGTCGCCGTCGCTCGCTCAGACCAATCCGGAGGGACCCAACTCTGGGGCGCGACTCCGTCCCGTCTTAGGGGTATGGCTGCGCGACTTGTTTCTCTCGCTGGCGATCTCGGCGTTCATCATCGTGTTCATCTACCAGCCGGTGAAGGTGGAGGGCACGAGCATGATGCCCTCGCTCGATGACCAGGAGCGAATCTTCGTCAATAAGTTCGTTTACCGGCTGGAGCCGATTTCGCGGGGAGATATCGTGGTATTTCGTTATCCGCGCGATCCCTCGAAGAGCTACATCAAACGCGTGATCGGTGCGGCTGGGGACCGCATCCGCATCGATGGCGGACAAGTGTACGTGGACGGTGAGGCGCTGAATGAGGATTATGTCCCGCCCGCCTACGCCGACTCGCGTTCGTATCCGGAGACGGTTGTTCCCCCGGACAGCTATTTCGTGCTGGGGGATCACCGGTCGATGTCGAATGACAGCCGGGACTTCGGTCCAGTGAACCAGAGCTATATCTACGGCAAGGCTGTGTTTGGCTATTGGCCAATGGATAAGCTGGGCAGGGTCAGATAGACGGTGCGGTTTGGCTGGTCCATTCTTTCCTTTGTTTCGATTCCTTCGCGTGCCAACCTTTTTCTCTATGCCGAGTCTTTCCTGAGGAAGGATTCTTTTCTCGGCGAAAGGAAACCCACATGGCTGGTCGACTGATCACATTTCTACCTGTGCTGATCTCGGTGAGTTGGGGCGTCGCCTTGTCGGCGCAGGCTGTGCCGTCTTCTCCGCCGGAATTGAGCAAGGATGGATGGCTGACGGCGAGCGTGGAGTCGGCTGGAATTGCGTCCAAGCCGCTACAAGATATGGAGACGGCTGTGCGAGCCGGTGATTTCAAGAAGATCGGCAGCGTGTTGATTGCCCGGCATGGGAAGTTGGTTTATGAGAGTTACTTCGATGGCGATGCGAATTCCCTGCGCGATACCCGCTCTGCCACCAAGAGCATCACCGATGCGCTGGTAGGAATTGCGCTTGACGAGAAGAAACTGAGTGGTGTCGACGCCCGCGTGCTGCACTTACTGCCCGAGCACGCCCACAAACTGCAGAATCCCGATCCACGCAAGGACAAGATCACGGTAGAGGATTTTCTAACCATGAGTTCGGCGCTGGAATGCGACGACTGGAACGATGCCTCACGGGGCAATGAGGAGCGGATGTACGTCGTGGAGGACTGGGCTCAATTCATCCTCGATCTGCCGATTCGGGGCAGAATGCATGTTGGCGAAAAAATCGATCCGCCGCCTTACGGACGATATTTCAGCTACTGCACGGGCGGGGTCTTCACACTGAGTGAAGTCCTGCAAAGAGTCACAGGCGAGCGCACCGACCACTATGCCGAGGAGAAGCTTTTTGCTCCGCTCGGGATTACGGATGCGCAGTGGGTCTACTCGCCGTTGAACATCCCGCAGACTGGCGGCGGCCTGCGCTTGAGTAGCCGCGATCTGCTGAAGATTGCGCAACTTTATCTGAACGGTGGGAACTGGCAGGGAAGGCGGATTGTCAACGAGGCGTGGGTGCGCACCTCGACCGAACCCCACGCCCGCATCGACGAGGATACCGAATACGGCTATCTGTGGTGGATCAAGGCGTTCAAGGCGGGTGGAAAGAGCTATCCGGCGTTCTTCATGAGTGGGAACGGCGGGAATAAAGTGGTTGTGTTTCCGGGACTTGATATGGCGGTCGTAATTACCAGCACAAACTACAGCACACGCGGTATGCACGAGCAAACCGAGAAACTGCTGACGGATTACATCCTGGCGGCGGTTGTGCAGTGATTTTCACACGATTGATGCATATTCCTGCGCGGCTCGGAATTTCTTCACGGAAGCCGCGGTCGGCGCTTGGCCTACGGCGAAATCCCTGATAAAATCTTTAAAATCCACTCCCCGGAGCGAGAATGCAAGCTATCCTTGCGCTGGAAGACGGGCGAGTCTTCCGAGGCAAAGGCTACGGCGCCAAAGGTGAATGTTACGGCGAAGTCGTTTTTAATACTTCCATAACCGGCTACCAGGAAATTTTCACCGATCCCTCCTACTCAGGGCAGATTGTTGTCCTGACCAATCCTCAAATCGGCAACTACGGTACCAACCAGGAAGATAACGAGGCCACGCGTCCGTGGATCGAAGGGTTGATCGTTCGCGAGTTCTCGAAAGTGAGCTCGAATTGGCGTTCTCAGCAGGTGACCGAAGAGTATCTGGAACAGTTTAAGGTGCCGGTGCTGTCGGATATCGACACGCGGGCGCTCGTGCGGCATCTGCGCGACCATGGGGTGATGCGCGGCGTGGTGTCGACCATCGAAACCGACGCGGAAAAACTCGTGGCCAAGGCGAACTCTATCCCGAAGATGGACGGGACAGATTTGGCAAAAGTGGTGAGTACCAAGGGCCCTTATGTGTGGGAGGTGGGCGAGCGCTCGCATGAGCCGGTGGCCATGGTGGGGGTAAAGGACGAGCCCGCGCGCTTTCATGTTGTGGCTTATGATTTCGGTATTAAACAAAACATTCTACGTAAGTTACGTGGTGAAGGATGCCGGGTAACTGTGGTTCCCGCGCAGACTCCGGCGGAGGATGTGATGGCGTTGAAGCCCGATGGAGTTTTTCTGTCGAATGGTCCGGGCGATCCTGAGCCTTGCACGTATGCCGTGGACAACATTCGGCGGCTGATGGGAAGAATGCCGATCTTTGGCATTTGCCTGGGACATCAGCTCACCGGCATTGCGCTTGGGGGGAAAACTTTCAAGCTGAAGTTTGGGCATCACGGTGGGAACCATCCGGTGAAGCGGTTGAAGACGGGGAAGATTGAAATCACATCGCACAATCACAACTTCGCGGTGGATCCGGATTCGTTGCCGGAGAGTGAGGTCGAACTGACGCACATCGATCTGAACGATTCAACTTTGGAAGGGCTGCGGCATCGTAATCTACCATTGTTCAGCGTGCAATATCATCCCGAGGCTGCGCCGGGGCCGCACGACTCGCATTATCTGTTCAAGGAATTCACCAAGATGATGGAGGAGTGGAAAGGGTGAGG
>Ga0209169_10000028_pt1 | contig 82109 bp, 70 predicted proteins | sample HubBroMetageWRM4_FD_188346 | JGI IMG/M metagenome (GOLD analysis project Ga0209169, IMG submission 188346) | Warmed soil microbial communities from the Hubbard Brook experimental Forest, New Hampshire - Hubbard Brook CCASE Soil Metagenome WRM 4... | ecosystem: Environmental > Terrestrial > Soil...
CTTGACGCGCATCCGCGCCAAGAGCGCCGAGGAGTTCGGCGAACTGGTGCGCCACTCGGGCGAGGAATATATCTATGTCCTCAAGGGCGCGATCAAGGTTCTCACGGAGTTTTACGACCCGGTGGTCTTGAATGGCGGCGAGTCGATCTATCTCGACAGCAACATGGGGCATGCCTACGTCACCGCAGAGGGATGCGACGAGGCGGTCGTGCTCGGAGTGTGCTCGAGCAACGACGAGGGGTTGATCCACTCCCTGATGTCCTTGCATGGCGAGCCTGAGGTGACTTTACCGCCGAATCTTCCGGAGCCGGCGCGCGCTCAGGTCAAGGCGGCCAAGAAGGCCAAGAGCCGTTAGGCTCCGGGGGCCTTGATCCTGGGGCCCTGATCCTGGGGCCCTGATCCTGGGGCCCTGTCCCGGGGGCCCCGGCCCTAACCCCGATGTGGCTGGCCCAGCGGCACGTACAGCGTGCTGGGATGGGCTTTGTCATGCATGAGCGTCACCGTCACCGGGCGTGCGTCCGCCATGCTCTCGTCCGACACCGCTTTTCCCGAGTTGTAATTCTTTTGTGTATAGATCGAATTGATCGGACCGACCACCAAGCGCAGGCGGCTCCCCGGGGCCAATTGCCGCGAGACAAAGGTGAAGCGCTCGAATTCGTACCGCAGCGGTTTGTGCGTCGTGACGAGAGCGGCAACTCGCAGACTTTCGCGATAGCGGGCGCGCATGCGGTCCGTTGTCAGCAAAATGCTGCGTCCGTTGGCGGTGATTTCATAGATCTGCGCCTGCAGATCGGTGTCGGGCTGGTCCAGCGCGATCCAGGCCGAGAAGCGAAAGAAGCCCGAGACCTCGGTATTCTTCTCAAAGGGCTCTGAATGATAGACAAGCTCGGCGCCCTCCTGGGCAAAGAGCATGCGCTGATCGGTCAGATCGCTGGGATCGATGCGCGACTCCAGTTCAGCCGTCGAGACGTCGCGCGGATCGTAGACGAAGTGATCGGGTGACCCGAAGGCGCGCTTCGAGTCCTGCGTCTGCAGCATTCCCGAACTCAAAATATGGGTCGCATTGTCGGAAGAGTTGAGCAGCAGCGGCTTCATCTCGGCCGTGACTTGCTCGAGGCTGCCGGCGTAACGCCATTCTTCGGCGCCCATGACGTAATAAGCGACCGCATCCTTGAGAAACTCGGGTTTCGCGCCGCCGGCCATGGTCCAGTGATACCAATCCAGATGCAGCTTGGGCAGGTCGACCAGACTCGCCGGCGCAAAATCAATGCCGCCGATCGGGGTGCGCGGCGTGCGTGTCGCCGGATGATCCCAGGGACCGATGATCAAAAACTGCTTGGCGCGTTGCGCGGCCGGCGCCACGCGCATGTAATCCCGATAGTACTCGAGGGCGCCGGGCTGATCGTCATCGTAGCTTCCGGTAATCGTCAAGATCGGAATGTCCAGGGCCTTGAACTGTTCGGCTGTCGGCGTCATCCGGTCCAAATAGTCATCAACCGCCGGATGGCGCAGCCATTCACGCAGCGAGGTTTGCTCGCCGCCCAGCGCATGCTCGAGATTCGAAAAGGGCTGGCCGGTCACGAAGCGGTCGCGCCAAAGGGAAGGCCAAAATTGATTGTCCGCGAAAAGATTCGGCTGCAACGCGTGACCGGCCGTGAAGGTCAGCCACTGCATCAAGTATTGGTAGGAGATATTGTTGCGCGCAGGAAAATCCACGCCCGGGAAGGCCGCGGCGGCAGGGACGATGGTCGCCAAATGCGGCGGGCGATTCTTCGCCGTGGCCCACTGGTCGAAGCCGGCATAGGATCCGCCCCACATGGACACCTTGCCGTTGCAATAGGGCTGCTTCGCCAACCACTCCACGACGTCGTAGCCGTCGTTGACCTCTTGGGCAAACGGCGTGAATGTGCCCTCGGAATTACCGCGGCCGCGCACATCGACGAGCAGGAAAGGCAGGCCGTGCCCGGCGAAGTACATGGCGCGGTCGTGATAACTGTCGCCGATATACGGAGTGAGCGTGAAAATGCAGGGCGCAGGCGCGCGCTGCTCTTTGGGCCGATAGACGGTGGCGTTCAGCCCGATTCCATCCCGCAGCGGGATGCGAACCGACCAGCGAATATCGACGGGGCCCGAGGCCGCAGCATCCCCGGCTTGTGCTGCGCCGAAGTCGCAGCACAAGCCGAAGAGCACGAGTGCCAATGCCGCCGCAGGCCGCATGGCTTATCCGCCTAGAACTTGTACCCTACCTGTACGCCGATGGTGCGCGGCTGAATGAACGACACCTGACCGGTTTGATTGGCGCCGCCCTGGTTGCTGTAATCGGTGATGCCTTTCGAGTTCCCGAGGTTATTGCCGTACAGCTCCGCGTTGTAGTGTCCATTGTCCAGGCCGAGGTGCAGCTGGAACGTGTTGTACACCGGCAGCTTGACGTGCGGTTCGATCGGGGCGGACGGCGAGAAACCGGTATAGCGGGTTCCGGTGTAGGTCTCCGAGCCGCCGACGAATGCGGCCCAATCGGCAAACGCTGGCCACTTGTAGTCGACATTCAGCGTGTTACTGACGTTCGGCACATAGGGTAATTTTTCGCCCGAAAATGCGTCGAGCAACGGCGCATCCGCGGTTAGGTAGGCGTCAGTGTACGAGCCCAGCAAGGCAAGGGTGAGCCCCGAAATCGGCCGCCACGAAAAATTCCATTCGACGCCCTTGCTGGTCGCGCTGCCGGAATTGCCATTGATGCCCACCGGGCCCGCAGAGGTCTGCACTTCGCTCAAGATTTGGATGTCCTTCCAATCGATGTAGAACACCGCCATGTCGATCGAGAAGGTTTTGTCGAACAGGTCCGTGCGCATACCGATTTCGTAATTCTTGGTCGAATCCGATTTGAACGACGGCGGGTTCGGCAAGGTGGGAGTCGGCAGATTCGGGCCGCCGGGGCGAAAACCCGTTGCCACGCGTACGTAGGCGAGCGTGTCCTCGTTGATGTGCCAACGAGGCGCCACCGACCAAGTCGTGCTGTTCTGCGAGGTATATATCGCCGGAAAGGCCGTGGTGACGGGGCCGTAGAGAATGCAGCAGGCTGTGGTGACCTGCGAATTCTGCTTCACGTCCGTGTTGCGTCCGCCGAGTTCGAGGTCAAATGCGGTATTGAAGTGATACGTGATGTCGGCAAAGAAGGCGTGTTCCTGGTAGTCGCCCGGTACGATGGCGCCGCCGAGCGGAGGCGCCAGCACGGTGGATGTATCGGTCAGACTGGTCGCTTCGAGCGGCTGGGTGAGCGTAGTTTGCTCGTGCGTGAAAAAGCCGCCAACCTGCCAGTCAAATCCGTGGCCGAACAGGGTGTTGCCGGGATCGGAGGTGAGCCGCAGTTCTTGATTGAACTTGTGCACGAACTCGACTTGATCGCCGATGACTTGGATGGGCTGCCCGTAGGCCGCGCCGCCGAGATAAGTTGAGTACGTGAGACCCGGCGCCAAATTTGCGTTGGTCAGGTAATTGGTGGTGTTGAGATTGAAGCGTCCATAGCTGGTGGCCGACATCAAGGTCGCCCAGTGGAAATCGTAGGCCAAATTCAACGCGCCATACTTGAGAGAATTGTCCTCTTCAAGCGGAATGGCGGTGTTGTTGATGAGACCGCCAACGTTTTGAAACTGGTTGGCGGGCGGCGCCGCCGGATTGGCGGCGGCACCCACCGCCTCCACGGTATTGTTGCCGGTAGTCCTCAAGTGCTGCTCGAATACCGTGACGCGTGCGGTGAAATCGGAGATCGGCTGGACCAGCAACGAAGCGCGGATGCTGTAACTGCTGCCGCTGTTGACGTTGCTCTCGCCCAGTTGGGGATTGTCGACCCAGCCCGGAACTTGCGATTCGACCGCACTGACACGCAGCGCGGCTTTGTTGTCCCAGAAGGGCAGATTGATCATGCCTTTGATGTTGCCCGCGGCGGAGCCGCCGTCGACAAACTGGCCGCCCAGCGAGACATCGCCTTCGACCTTATTGAGATTGGGCAAATTGGTCACGTACTTGATGATGCCGCCTTCGGCCGCGGCGCCGTACAGAGTGCCCTGCGGACCGCGCAGCACTTCGATGCGCTGCAGATCATAGGTGTCGACATTGGCGCTGAAAAACGCGCCGTCGGCCTGTGCGCCTGACATGAAGAACGGAATGTCGTCCACGGTCGTGGCGACTTGCGCGCCCACGCTGCCGACATTTTCTCCGCGGATGATCAAGCGTGAAAAGGCAGGATCGCTGGTTTGCAACGACAGGCCGGGAACTTGGGCAGCCCAGTCGAGAAATCCGGTTTCCTGCCGCAGGGCCAACTGGTCCGCGCCGATCGCGGTGACGCTCATCGCGACATCGTGCAATTTTTCGTCGCGCTTGCTCGCTGTCACGACGATTTCATCCAACGCGCCGCCCGTCGAAGTGTCGGCGGCGGCCGCCCAGACTGCAGCGCTGGAGATGAGAAATCCCGCACCCGCGACCTTAACCACGAAATGTCGGATAGGCATTGCATTCCCCATTTTTGTTCACCCATTGAAGACGGCGTCGAGAGCCGCACCCCACGGTGCCATGCTCCCCAACAGTGGCTGCAATATATTTTTTATTATCCTGATTGGCAACTAGTTTCTGATTACGCCAAGTTTTGCCTAGATTTTGATCGGTGATATATCGAATTCCGTGCGGGCTGCAGGCCAATTAGAGCGCTCGGCGGCCCGATTTGCGGCCCGGGGAGAACCGATATCGGCCGTATTAGGCCTGCGCTGCACGAGTTTGAGCGGCCCCAGCTTGTTGCGATGCCAGTGGATCGTGTCTTTCGCCGAGACGCTCCGGGATTCCCTCCCGGGAGCTACGCCCGAGTTTTTCATTGTAGAAAATTTCTCTTAATGTAAACATCGCATTTGGACGGCGTAGCTTCAAGGGGATCACGAATGTCTCGACAATGCGCATCGCTTCTCTCGATTTCCCTGTTTTTCTGCCTATTCAGTGTCGCAAGCGCGCTCCGCGCAGCGCCCGCGGAGCCGGCCGTTGAGGCAAGTTCCACTCCGGCGGCTCATCCCCTCGAACGTAGCGATCTCGAGCCCTGGCTCGACGGCCTCATGCCCTACGCCATCGAGCGCGGCGATGTTGCCGGTGCGGTGGTTGCCGTGGTCAAGAACGGCGAGGTGATATTCGCGAAGGGCTACGGATTCGCCGATGTGAAGAACCACAAGCCGGTGGACGCGGAGCGCACGATGTTCCGGCCCGGCTCGATTTCAAAGCTATTTACCTGGACGGCGGTGATGCAGCTGGTGGAGCAGGGCAAGCTGGACCTCGACCACGACGTCAACGACTACCTGGATTTCAAGATCCCGGCGCGCTCCGACGGGCCGATCACGTTGCGCAACATCATGACGCACACGCCCGGGTTCGAAGAGCAGATCAAAGCCCTGATCGTCTCCGACCCGAAGCAACTGGTGCCCCTGCAGGTTTATGCCCGGGAAAAGACGCCGGTGCGTATTTTCAAGGCCGGATCGACACCGGCGTATTCGAATTATGCGACTGCGCTCGCCGGCTACATCGTCGAACGCGTTTCAGGGCAGTCGTTCGATGATTACCTTGACGCCCATCTGTTCAAACCGCTGGAGATGTCGCATGCCACTTTCCGGCAGCCGCTGCCCGCGGCCTTCGAAGCCGACATGTCCAAGGGCTACGCGCTCGCCTCGCAGCCCGCGAAGCCCTATGAGATCGTGGTAGCGGCACCCGCCGGGAGCCTTGCGGCCAGCGGCGTCGACATGGCGCATTTCATGATTGCGCATCTGGAAGGCGGCGAGTACCACGGCGCGCGCATCCTCGGACCCGAAACGCTGAAAATGATGCACGAAACGCCGACCGACATGATCCCGCCGCTCAATCGAATGATGCTCGGATTCTACGAGCAGAACTACAACGGCCATCGGATCATCAGCCACGGCGGCGACACGGTGTACATGCACAGTTACCTGCATTTGCTGTTGGACGATCACGTCGGTCTGTTCGTGTCGGTGAACAGTCAAGGCCGCGAAGGCGCCGCGGGCGCGATTCGCGGCGCCTTGTTCGACGATTTTCTCGGACGGTACTTTCCGGGCGCGCCGGATACGCACAGCGTCGATGCAAAGACTGCCGCGGAGCATGCCAAGCTGATGGTGGGCTACTACGAAAGCTCGCGGCGTGCCGAAACCTCGTTCATGAGCATCGGCAATTTTGCCAGCCCCTTCAAGCTCGTCGTGGACAAGGACGGCTTCCTGACAGCGTCCTCCTTTAAGGGCCGCAATGGCGCGCCGCGCCGTTACCGCGAGGTCGCGCCTTTCGTGTGGCGCGACGTCGAGAGCGGCTGGCGGCTGGCCGCGAAGGTGGTCGATGGACGGGTGCAGCGCTTCAGTATCGATGAAATTTCGCCCTTTACGGTGTACGAACCCGCTCGCTGGTGGCGTTCGGCGAGTTGGCTGCTACCGGCTGTGGAGTCTTCCTTCGCCGCGCTCTTGCTGACCACGCTGCTGTGGCCGGTCGCCGCGATCGTGCGCCGCCGAAACAATCTGAAGCTGGACCTCGTCGGGCGCGATGAACGCGGCCGCTTGCTCTCGCGTGTCGCAGCGGTCGCGGTGACCGCGGTTTCGCTTGGATGGCTGGCCTTGTTTTCAGCGCTCAGCTCGAGAACGGCAATGCTCGGACCCGGCCTCGATCCGTGGCTATTTCTCCTGCACCTGGTCTCGATCGTGGGATTCGTGGGCGGAGCCATCGTACTCATCTGGGCTGCCGCGGTTGCGTGGACCGGCAAGCGAAGCTGGCAAGGCAAGGTTTGGACCTCGGTACTCGCCGTTTCCGCAGTGGTGATGCTGTGGATGGCTGTTGTCTACCACCTGACCTCATTCACCTCGAGGTACTGAGCCGAGTGACGCCTTGACGGTAGGCAGGTCGATGGGGCATCGGGCCAAGATATTAGGCGTGATCTTCGCCGGCGGCGCGAGTGTGGGTGTGGGCCTGCTGCTGCCGGCTGCTCAGGCCTTCGCGGCCGACCACCCGGTCCTCGAAAGGCAGGTTTACGATCGCGCGGCGCAATTTCTTGCGAGCAATCAAGACAAGCTGGTCTTCAATGCTGCAGTCACGCCGCATTGGCGCCGCGGAACTCAGGAGCGCTTTACCTACCGGCGCGAACTTGGCGATGGCAGAGCCGACTTCGTGCAGGTGTGGGCCGAGACGGGCAAGCGGGCGGCGGCGTTTGATCAAGCCATCGTGGCTGCGGGTCTGTCCAAGGCGCAAGGCAAGGTGATTGAAGCGCAGCGCCTGCCCTTCAGAGACTACGACGAAGTCGCTGTCGATAAGATCAGTTTCTCCGCCGACGGCAAGATCTGGAACTGTTCGACGCGCAGCCCCGCTTGTACTGAATCGCTCAATCCGGCAACCGATCCACTCGCCATTGCCTCGCCCGACGGACACTGGCTCGCCTTCATCGAGAATGGCAACCTGTGGATTCGTTCGGCGGACGGCAAAACCCAGTTCCCGCTCACCACCGATGCGCTGCCGCACTACGGCTACGCCGCGCCGGTCGAATACACTGCCGGCGTGATATCTACCGGTGCCGCGGGACGCGCACTCGCGGTCAAAGATGGACATCCCCTGCCCGGTCCACCCGGGCCTCCGCCGAAACCCATCGTGCTCTGGTCGCCGGACTCGAAGCACCTGTTCACGCATCGACTGGACGAGCGCAACGTTCGTGAAATGACACTGGTGCAGTCCACGCCGACGGACGGCAGCGTCCGCCCCATTCCGAACCAGTGGCGCTATGCGATGCCGAATGACGCGGCTGTCCCGACGATGCAGCCTTGGATTTTCGATCTGACGCAGCGAACCGGCCGGGCGGTTTCCGCCGCCGCACCATCCGTGTTCTTGACGCCGATCGAGGCGGGCGACGCGTGGTGGTCAACCGACAGCGCGCGCGTATACCTAATTGCCCGTTCGCGCTACGCCAAGAGCATGAGCCTCAATCTCATTGAAGCCAGCGACGGGACATCGCGACAGCTGCTGTCGGAGACCGGCGCGACGTTTGTAGAGTCGGCGAGTCTGGGCGAATGCCCCATGGTCTATGTGCTCGCCAATCATGATGTGCTGTGGTTTTCGGAACGCGACGGCTTCGGTCATCTGTATCTTTATGATGGTTCGACCGGCCGTCTGAAGCGGCGTCTCACGGCGGGAGCTTGGACGGTTCGCAACGTTTTGCATCTCGATCAAAAGAATGGCTTCATTTATATCGCTGCCAACGAGCGCGAACCCGGCGTCGATCCCTATTACCGCCAGGTGTACCGAATCGGTTTGAACGATGGGAAAGTCCGTCTGCTGACGCCGGACGCGGCGGATCACGCGGTTCGTTCCGAGCAAGAAGCGGGTGTATTCGTGAGCAAGGCGCCGGATGCCGCGGGCAAGCCCGAGGATTCCTACGGCTTCTCGCCCTCCGGGCGTTTCTTTATCGACACGTACAGCAAGACCGACCTACCGCCCGTTACAGTGCTGCGCCGCTCGGATGGAAGCTTGATCGCCGAGCTTGAGCGCGCCGACGTGTCGAAACTGACAGCCACCGGATTGATCCCGCCGGAACGCTTCAGTGCGCTGGCCGCGGACGGCAAGACGATGCTGTACGGCAATCTGCTGCGGCCCTCGAACTTTGATCCGCACAAGCACTATCCGGTTTTGGATTCTCCCTATCCGGGCCCGCAATCGCATCGCGCGCAGCCGAATTTCCTGGCGACCGTATTCGATCGAATGGGTGCGCAGGCCTACGCGGAATTGGGATTCATCGTCGTTCTGGTTGATGGGCGCGGCTCTCACGGCCGCTCCAAGCGCTTTCACGATGAATCGTATGGGGGCCTCGCCCAAGCAGGGCATCTCGACGATCACGTGGCGGTCCTGCGCGAACTCGGACGCCGCTATTCATACATGGATCTCGATCGAGTCGGAATCTATGGAACTTCGGGCGGCGGCTATGCGACGGTCCATGCGATGGCGATGTTTCCCGACTTCTTCAAAGCCGGGGTCGCGGATGCCGGCAATCACGACCAGCGCGGCTATATCGCGGTTTGGGGTGAAACCTACAATGGCCCGGAGTCCGGCGGCAACTACACCGACGCCGCCAACCCGACGTTGGTTGGCAACATCAAGGGCAAGCTCTTTTTGTTGCATGGAGACATGGACTCCAATGTCTTTCCGAGCCAGACGTTGCAACTGGTGGATGCCCTGATCCGTGCCAACAAAGATTTCGAACTGCTCATCGTCCCGAACGCGGGTCACGGTGCGTTGCTGTTGAGCCGCTATGCGCTGCGCCGATCCTGGGATTTTCTGGTGCGCAACTTGATGCAGGCGGAGCCGCCGCCGGCGTACGACTTCGGGGCGAGCGCACCGACGGGGGGCGCACCACCGTAGCGGCTGCCAGCCGGCTGCTGCCAGCCGGCTGCTGCGAGCCGGCTGCTACCGGCCTACGGGCTTAGCGCGACTGGCCGCTCGGCCTTTCGGCGCGCGTACAACTGCCACAGACCGAGCGTCATGACGGGCAGCACAAACACGGCGAGGAACATGTACGCGAGGAGTCGATAGCCGCTCGCGATCAAGGTCACGAGTCCGAAGCGTGCGGCCAAGAAGATTGAGCAGAAGAGCAGCGCGCCGGTGATCCAGAGGCGGGCGGATTTCGAGAGGCTGCCGCCTTTGCGAGCGGCGTAGGCTTCGGCGATGCGCTCGTTGAAGGCGTGAACGCAGCCGGTGCCGCTTTCCAGCAGCGCCAAAAAAATCATCAGCTGGAAGAAATAATGGAACGCCGGAAAATTCAGGCGCTGCAGCAGAAAATCCGACGGCAGGGCTTCGCTGCCGATCTGCGGATAGTAGGCAATCATGCAGATAAAAAAGAGCAATGCTGGAATCATGGCCAAGGGACCGGCCAGGGCGCCGGCGATGATGGCGTTCTTGTTGCTGGTCAAATGGCGCAGCACGGGCAGAATGATCACCGCGCCGACCACGTTGTAGCCGGCATAGGTGAATCCGCCCAATACCCAGCCCTCGTGCGGCGCGGGCGCAGCGAGGTTCGCGAGGATTCGATCGCCGAAGGCGAAGAACGAGAGCACGACGAACACGGCATACACCGCGTACAGGAAAATCGAGACCCACTTGAACAGACGCTCCACGGAAGCGGTACCGTAGGTGGTGACGAAGCTGATGCAGGCGATGAGGCTCAAGGTTCCGACGAGCGCGGGCCAACCCAACAACGCCGTGCCGATGGCCCCCGCCGCGGCGCCGAATACGGCCAGAATCAGAATGATGAAAAGAAGGTAGCAAATTTCAAAAATCACCCAGAAAGGTCCGAGGAGATTTTTGAAGAAGGCCCGATAGTTCCAGCTCTTGGTGGCGTAGGCCAGACAAAATGTCACCGCGCACACCGCGCTCCAGATCAACATTGCCAAAAAGATGGCCATCAATCCGCCTTGCGGGCCGCTTGGTAGAAAAAACTCCGCGAGTTCTCGCCCGGTTGCATAGCCGCCGCCGATCACCACCGCTTTGAAGGCAAAACCCGGCAGCAGGTAGCGCTGAAACCAGGATGAGCCGCTCGAGCCTGCCGCGGGAATCGCGCTCACGGCGACGGGTGTGCCGTGGTTGAGTCGTAACCGGCGCCTCGCAAAACCTTACCGGGCTTTGCGCCTGTGTGGCGGCCCTGGTCAATCACCAACTGTCCGTTGACCAGTACGTAGTCGATGCCCGTGGGATAGGCCGTGGGATTTTCGTAGGTCGCGACATCGTCGATGCGCGCCTCATTGAAAACGGTGACGTCCGCCTTCAGTCCCTCGCGGATGACGCCGCGGTCATACATACGCATGCGCGTGGCGGGCCAGGAAGTCATTTTGCGAATCGCATCCTCGAGGGTGAGCACGTGGCGCTTCTTCACGTACTCCGCGATGACGCGCGGAAAATTGGCGTAGGCGCGCGGATGCGGCAGACCGATGGCATCGATCTTGCCCGGCTCTTCGTTGGCGCCGGCATCGCTGCCGATGCTCATCCAAGGCCAGCGCAGGGCCGTGGCGATGTCCGGTTCACTCATCATGAAGTAAAGTCCCATGGCGCGGTGCGGCTGCGCGCCGAGCACGATGTCCCAAGAGACGTCGGCGGGATCCTGATGCAGCTGCTTGGCGATATACGCGATGCTCTTGAAGCGATACTGGTCGTACTTCGGATTGAAGGCATTGGCGAGCACGACATGATCCCAGCCGCCGCTGGCTTGAACCAGATTGGACCAGCCCGGCGCCGATCCGGCCGCGAGTTCTTTCTTGAGACGCACACGCACCTGCGGATCCTTGAGGCGTTCCAGACCCGCCTTCGCGCCCTGCTCCCAGACCCAATTCGGCACCGTGATGTCGAGACCCGTGCCGCCCGCGGTATAGACATACATGTCGGATGCGATGTTCACGCCGCGCGCGCGCGCCGCGTTGATCAGCTCGCCCGCCTGCGGGACCAGTTTCCCCCAGCCCGGCGCATAGGCGCCCTTGAAATGGAAAATCTCGACTTGGATGCCGGTCTTCTCGCCGATTTCGATGGATTCGCCGATGGCCTCGAGCAGCTTGGCGCTCTCATCGCGCATGTGGCTGGCATAGATGCCGCCGTACTTCGCCGCGACTCGCGACAGCTCGATGAGATCTTCGGTGCTCTGAAAACTATCGGGCGGATAAATGAGCGCCGTGGCGATCCCCATGGCGCCGGCGCGCATGGCTTCATCGACATGCACTTTCATCGCGTCCAACTGCTGCGCGGTGGGGTGACCGGCGACATCGCCCATCACTTCGACCCGGGCCTGGCCACTACCGTAATACGAGCCGAAATTAAGGGAAATCCCCTGGGCTTCGAGCTTTTTGAAGTAATCGGCGATTTGCGCCGAAGGCACTGGCGTACCGCCCTCGCCCGCGATCGCCGAAGTGACGCCCTCGCGCAGCTTGTTCTCGGCCAAGCCGTTCTTGAGCAGCACTTCGCCCGATTGATCCATCATGTCGATCCAGCCGGGGGAGACATAGTCGCCTCGCGCATCGATCTCGCGCGCCCCGCGGCCTTCAACCCGGCCGATCTTGGCGAAACGGCCGTCTTTGATGGCGACATCGGCGTTGACCCAAGGATTGCCGTTGCCGTCCAAGAGGTGCCCGTTTCGAATCACGATGTCGTACATCGGTGCCGGCTGCGCGGGGGCGTTCAAGCAGGCGGCGGATACGAGCAGTCCCAGTGTGGCGGCGGCAATGCGTGACTTCATCTATAACCTCAGGCGTACTGATGGGGGCGCGCAGGCGTCGGGGCTCGAGCGCGCAGGCAACGCTAGCACAAAGATGAGGCGGTTGTTTTCTGTTTAGGAGGGTACGAGCCTAATTCAGCGCTCTTTCTACTAATGCGGCCACCTGCGTCCAGGGAACCGGTTCCTGATGCATGGCGAACACCGTCGTGACCGCGAGGTTTTCCCGCTTCACCGCGTCCATTACTTCGCGCATTAGTTCCGGCGCGTACAGGGAGCCGTCGGCGTTGAGCGCCAGCGTATCGCTGGCGTAGAGCAACTTGTGCTCCGGGAAATAGACCATGTATTGACGCTCGGTCGAGGCGCCGCGCAGGGGGTACAACTCCATGCGGTTCGCGCCGACTCCGACTTGAACCTTCTGCGAGACGATGCGCCACACGGGCGGGCGAGCCGATTGCGCCAGCAGATCGGGCTTCAAGTGACGTGGCGACGCGACCAGGCGCTCCAGCAGCGGTTTGTTCAGGTCGAGAATGTAGACCGGCAAGCCGAGCGCCACGGCCTGGCGCACACCGCCGACGTGAGGCCAGGAATCCGAGGTCGATAGAACCGCCTTCAAGGGCTGTCCGGGACTTTGCTCTTTTGCCTTGTCGATAACCCCCGCCGTGTAGGTGCCCGAGAGCGGCGATTCCAGTAACACAATGCCATCGCCCTGTTTGACGACCGTTGCATTCCAGGATCCCGGAAACAAGGTGATGCCGGGCGCGAGCGTTATGCCCTTCTCTGCATTGAAAGGCCTTTCCCAGCCCTTTGACTGCAAGCCCTTGGGCGCGAGTTGTGCATCCAACTTGAAGGTGCCGGTATCCATCGCCGGATTCAAGTCCACTTTGAGGACCTGTCTAGATTCCCACAGGATGCCGTTGCGCTCTTCGACCTCATTGGTGGGGTAGCGGATGCCGTGCACGGTCTGCCAGTTGTCCCAATAGATCCGTTGACGGACATCGCCCCACTGGTACCAATGGTCGTAGAACACCGCGACGGTTTCGACGGCGTCGGGCAAATGGTTAAAGGGATTGATCATTATGCGCACCGGCCGGCCCTGCCAGGTGAAGCTCAGCACCGGATGCAGGGTGGAGCGCACTCGTTGCGCCGTCTCAAAGCGCAGGTCCGCCGTGCTCAAGGCGTTGAGCAGCAGGCGCATTGGACCGAGAGCGAGCGCCTGGCGCGCCGCCTCGATGTCAGCACGCGACGCTGGGCTGTCGGACTTCTCGGAACGGTATACGCCCCCCTCCGGGCCGACGACCAGCGTGGTATCGGATTCTGACTGGCCGGGGTCGGATTCTGGCCAGGTCAGGTGGGTCTGAATAAGCGCTCTTTGCGCCGCAAAGTCGATTTTTTCCTGGGTGCGCGCGTAGGCGGTGATGAAGGGCTCCTGTCGGTACGATTGTTCGACCAGAAGCGTGTGCTGAACGCCTTCGAGGCCAAGCGTCTTCACCGCTTCGATGCGCTCGCGTCCGCCCATGGCGTCCAGTGCGAGCGCGACACAGTCGCGCGGGGTTGGTGCACACTGCGGCGCCGCGACGGCAGCCGCACCGGCCCGTGCGCCGCCCAGCGCAGGGCCCGCCGCAGCGGCCGCCGCGAGGCCGGGAGTTCCAATTAAATAAAACGCGATCGCCGCGAAGAACACCGTGCACCGCATAAAACTTCCTGTATGAGCCATGCTTCGATTAGGTGCCAAATGATACAGCAGGAAAAAAGTCTGTAGGATTTGGCTGACCCGCTTTGCCAAGTCCCCACGCTATCACGCCGTGCGTGTGCACTCTAAGTTGAACCGTCGCTGCCTATCGTTGTCACCCAAACACATATTCTTCTCTGCATAATTTGAAGGAGTGCCATGCATCCCGAACACAGATCCATTGGTGAATTGGCCTACCATCTTTGGCAAGCGCGCGGCTGCCCGGAAGGCAGCGCCGAGAAGGACTGGTTGGACGCCGAGCGGCAATTGAGGTCGGCGCCGCGCGCCGCCGAACCGCGCGCGCCTGAAGTGCGTGTGGCGGAGCCGACAGCGAGCGCGGACCAGCGCTCAGACGAGCCGGCCGCGAGTGCCGAGACCCAATGGAAAGCACCGCGCGCGCCGCGCGCGCCGCCGAGCGGTTCAGCCACCCGGCCGCGGCGCTCCAAATCAACGCAAGGCAAGCCGAGCCCCGACGCCCCTGGCTGACAACTAACGTGAGACACACGCGGGATGCATCGTGGCGCTAACGCTCGGCCGCCTCACGGCATGTGTCGCCGTCCTGCTTTTTCTGCTGCACCCGCGCGGCGCATGGTCACAAACACCCTCGCCCATGCAGGAATGGCAATACTCCGGCGGGATCATTCTCGCGCGCCTGTTCGACCCGAATTTACCGGAGTGGCGCACGGTACTCGGGGTCGCCGCGGACACCCAGCCGGTGTACGCGGGCGCCGATGCGTACCGGGTGCAGGGTGGTCCAGTGATCAACATTCAGTATCGCGATATCGCGTTCTTGAGCACCGGGGACGGCCTGGGCGTCAACTTTCTGCGCGGCGATCACTATCGCGTCGGCGCCGCCATCGCGTACGACCGCGGGCGCCTCGAGCGTGACGATTACACCAATCTGCGCGGCATGGGCGACATCCGTGCCGCGCCGGCGGCCAAGCTGTTCGCCACGTATGTGCTCTCAAAGAAGTTTCCGTTGATTTTGCGGGTCGATGCCCGGCAAATCTTGGGCGGCGCGGACGGCACGGTCGGGGATGCCGGGCTGTACATACCCCTGCCGGGCAGCTCAAAGAAGTTCGTCATGTTCGCCGGCCCTTCGGTGACGTTCGGTACGCATCACTACTTACAGAGCGAATACGGCGTCACGCCGGCACAGTCGCTGGCCTCCGGCCATCCGGTTTTCGATGCGCACGCAGGCATGGCCTCGGTCGGCGTGGGATTCAGCGCGACCCGATTCCTCACGAATCATTGGCTCTTGAATTTGGACGCTGCGATCAACAAGCTGAAAGGCAGTCCGGATGTGAGTCCGATAACTGAAAGCAGTACGCAGCGCGAGCTTGCACTATCGATCGACTATCAGTGGTAGCGCTGGACCATCGCCGTCGTCAAACCTTCAGTGGAACTCGGTATTTGGCATAGGGGCTGTTCGCAATCGTCTATACTTCGCCGCGGATGACCGACCAGCCGCGCCCATGGATTTCGATATCGTCGCGAGACATGACGGCGGAAATCGATCCGCGCGGCGCACAGCTCTCGATCTTGCGGACCGGCGCCGGCAACGATCTCCTCTGGAATGGCGACCCCAATGTATGGGCCGGGCGCGCGCCGCTGCTCTTTCCCATTGTCGGCGTACTGGCGGGCGGCGTTTACCGCCTGGGCGGGAAAATCTACCCGCTCTCGAGACATGGTTTCGCGCGCGACAAAGTCTTTGGCTTGCAGAACTCGAGCCCGTCCGCCGCTGCTTTTAAGTTGCAGGCGGACGAATCGACCTATGCCGTCTATCCCTTTCAATTCGAATTGGATGTGCGTTACGAATTGTCCGGCGCGACCCTGTCGCTGACGACTTCCATCCGCAATCTCGGCGCGGCCGACATGCCGGCCAGCTTCGGCTATCACCCGGCATTTCGCTGGCCGCTGCCTTTCGGGCAACCGCGCGCATCGCACTACATCGAGTTCGAGGCCGACGAGCCCGCAGCAATGAGAAGAATCGACGCCGCGGGATTGCTGACGCCGGTACGCCATCCCACACCCATCGCCGATCGACGCCTGGGTTTGACGGATGCGCTATTCGAACCAGACGTTCTGATATTCGATCGGATCAAAAGCCGGTCGGTCAGCTACGGCGGCCATCAAGGACCGCGGCTGCGAATCGAATTCCCCGACGCCGCGTATCTGGGCGTCTGGACCAAGCCCGGCGCGCCCTTCATCTGTATCGAGCCCTGGCATGGGATTACGGATCCGGAAGGCTTCTCGGGCGACTTTATGCAAAAGCCCGGTGTGCAGGCCCTAAAGGCCGGTGGGTCCTTCGTGGCGAAAATGGACATAACGCTGCTCGAATCTTGAGACCCGGCCGGCGGCGGCACTGCCGTTCACGACCCGGAAGCACCGTCTACGCCGCCGAACCGCCAATTTGGCGCAATTTCCGCGCTCAACGAGCCTCCCCACTACAGTGTCTCCACGGTCTCACACCACTCGGAGAAACACATGAAAACCATCCATAGCTTCGCTGCCTTGTCGCTCTCACTGATCTTGGGCCTGGTTCCTTTCGCGCTGATCGCGGTCGACGATTTTGTGGTCGCCAAGGCCGAAGTCTCCACCACGGTCGCCGCCAACTCGGTACATGCGCTGGGGGTCGAAGGGCGATAAACTCGGTTCCTCGAGCAACACGGGAACTGAATGAAGACCCAACTGCAGGTCCAGGCCGCCGATCCGCTTTCGGCATTCGACGGCACCGACGATTCGGTAGTCGATTTCCTGCGGCGTCGCGTGCCGATGGTGCTGGCGATCAACACCGTCATCGCGCTGCTCATCGCCCTGCTGCTGCACTCGTGGGACGAGGTCATCCCGAATCTCGTCGTTGCGTATTGCATCGGCCTGTGCATTCTCGCGCTGGTCGCGGCGGTGCGCTGTACCGTCATGCAGCGCTTCCGCGGCCGCATCCATATGCGCTTCGCGATCTACTTCGCGCTGATTGTCGCGGGCGCCATCGGCGGTGAGGTTCTCTCGAAGCTGTTCCTGCCGCGCCAGTCGCCGACCTACGCCATGCACGAGGGCTACATTTGGCTGGTTGCCATTGTTTTCTCGCTGGTGGCCGCCAGCATTGCACTGTTCATCAACTTCAGCTGGGTACGGCTCGCGCAAAGCAAGCGCGACGTGGAACGCGCCGAGCGCGCCGCGATCGAAGCGCAGCTGCGAGCGCTGCAAGCGCAGATCGAGCCGCACTTTCTCTTTAATACGCTGGCGAATCTCGATGCCCTGATTGCGACCGACGCCGGCATGGCGCGTTGTTTGCTCGGCAATCTGATCCGCTACTTGCGCGCCGCCCTGACGCATGCGCGCAGCGAAACGGCGACGCTGCATACCGAGGTCGAGTTGTTGAAGGCCTATCTCGCGATTATGGGATTGCGCCTGCCGAATCGCCTGACCACTGAATTCGATTGCGATCCCGATTGCCTGCGCCTTAAATTCCCGGCGATGCTGCTGCAGCCGCTGGTGGAAAATGCCATCACGCACGGTATCGAGCCGGCAGGCGACGGCGGCTCGATCCGCGTCAGCGTACGCTGCGCGGGCGACAAACTCATGGTGTCGGTCGATGACACCGGCGTTGGCCTGGGTAACGCCCACACCGCCGGCACCGGTGCCGGCATTCAAAACGTCCGTGCCCGGCTGCAGTCGCTGTTCGGCAGCGCAGCCCGTCTGGTTCTGGAACCGCTCACGCCGCGCGGCACGCACGCGGCCATCGAAGTGCCGCTGAATCTGCTGTCCAGACCGGCTGCATGAGCACGCCGTATAGCTACATCATCGCCGAAGACGAACCGCTGCTTGCACGAGTACTCGCTCAGCAATTGGGCGAGCATTGGCCCGCGGCCCGCTGCGTAGGAATCGCCTCGAACGGGGCCGAAGCGCTGAAGCTCGCCGAGGAATTCTCCCCCGACGCGGCATTTCTCGATGTCCGCATGCCGCAAGTCGATGGGCTCGAGGCCGCACGCCAGCTGTGCCTGAGAGCGCATCCGCCTCTCATCGTCTTCGTGACCGCCTATGATGCCTACGCGCTCGATGCGTTCGAGACCGCTGCCATCGATTACTTGCTGAAGCCGGTCGAGATCGCCCGCCTGACCAAGTGCATCGAACGGCTGTCGGGACAGTTGAGCCGGGGGAGCAGCGATGACATCGGTGAGATGGCGACGCGCATCGCCGAACTGCTCGGCAGCCAGTCTGCGCGCAAGGAAAAATTGCGCTTCGTGCGCGCGGGTGCGGGCACGACCGTCAAATTGATTCCGGTCGCCGAAGTGCTGTGGTTCGAAGCCGAGGACAAATACATCACGGTGGCGACGCGCGAAGGCGACAGCATCATTCGCATGCCGCTGCGCGAGCTGCTCGAACAACTCGACGAAGAGGTCTTCTGGCAGATTCACCGCGGCACCGTGGTCAATTCGCAGCATATCGCGCTCGCGAAGCGCGATGAACTCGGGCATCTGACCCTGACGCTGAAGGGACGCAAGGATGAGATCCCGGTGAGCCGTCAATTCGCGCATCTGTTCAAGCAAATGTAGCCGAGGCCGCGCGTCGCACGGCAGCGCACCCGGTCTTGGTTTCGAACCGGCCGGCCATGCAGGGACGCGTTAAATTTGCAATGACGCGAGGACTATACTGCGCACCATGGCGGTAAGGGGGAGGGCACCATGTTGCTGATTCGATCGATCGGGTTAACGCTCGGCGCCCTCTTAAGTGGCCTGCCCGGCCACGCCGCCGCGGCGGATTCCAACAGTTCGGTAAAAATAAATCAGATCCAGGTGATCGGCACGCACAACAGCTATCACGCCGGGATGGCGGCCAGCGAGGCCAAGCTCTTGGAGCAGAGGAATCCCAAGCTCTATGAGGCGCTGGAGTATCGGCACCGACCGCTGGATCAACAGCTAACCTCGGGGGTGCGTCAAATCGAACTGGATATCTACGCCGACAGCGGGGGCGGCCGCTACGCACACCCGATGGGAATCGATGCCGTTGCCGCCGCGGGCTTGCCGAAGGACCCGGACTTTGACGCGCAGGGTCTCATGAGCAAACCGGGATTCAAGGTGATGCATGTGCAGGAGCTGGATTATCGCAGCACCTGTCAGCAACTCATTGCCTGCCTGAAAATTGTTCGTGCCTGGTCGCTGGCGCATAAAGATCATGTGCCCATTTTCATTCTTCTCGAGACCAAGCAGTCGGAGCTGCCGCCGCAGTATCACGCGCCGGCTCCCGAAAAATTCACCTCGGGCACATTCGATGCGCTCGATGCCGAAATCCGCGCCGTGTTCAAACCTGGCGAAATGATCACGCCCGACCAAGTGCGCGGCAAGCATGCGACTCTCGAGGAAGCCGTGTTGCGCAATGAATGGCCGAGCTTGGCGGCTGCGCGCGGCAAGGTGGTGTTCCTGATGGACCAGCGCCCGGTGGGACCGGTGTATCTGGAAGGACATCCGGCGCTGCGCGGCCGCCTCATTTTTACCAACGCGGAGCCCGGTCAGCCGGATTGCGCCTTCACGGAAGAAAACGACGGCAACCAGGAAGAAATCGCCGCACTGGTTCGCAAAGGGTACTTGGTCCGCACGCGAACCGATTCCGACACCAAGCAGGCGCGAACCAACGATACGGCTCGGCGCGAGGTCGCCCTGGCGAGCGGCGCGCAATTACTGAGCACCGATTATCCCGAGTCCGAGCCCTCGCAGTGGACACCCTATTCCGTCGGCCTTCCGGGTGGCGCCGTTGTCCGGTGCAACCCGGTCAACGGCCCACCCTCCTGCTCCAATCAATCCTTCGCCGCCCACGCCGAATAGCGGCCCAAAGCTGCGCGCCGGCTACATCTTCATCGCTACCTTCATGTCGGGCGGCGCGGTTTTTGCGCGCGTGCCCTTGGTGCCGGCAGCACGATCGGGAATCTTGGCCACCAATCGCGCCACATCGCTGTCGTCAAATTCGATGTGGACGCGGTAGGTGCCCTTGGCATTTCGGCCGCGGTAATCCCAGCTCTCGTCCGCCTGTCCCGGCATCGACATGCCGCAATCATTGAATTGCAAAATCCGCCAGGGCGCGCCGAGCAGAGCCTGGACTTCCGTCTTGGTGGAAGTCCCGGGCTGAACTTTCGCAAGTTTGGCGGCGCTGATGGTATCGACGCTCGGAGGCGGAATGACTTTCGCCCAGCCATCTTCGCTGCGTGCGGCCGTTGTGCCGAGGAAGCACAACGCCAGGCCCGCGCAGTAAACCAACATTTGAATACGCATAGTTGACTCCGTGCGGGTCTATTGTTCGGACTGCGGCAGGATCGCGTTACGTGCTTCGCCGGTCAGCGAGAGAATGGTCACTCCGGTACCGGCGCGATCCGCGGCGTAGATGAAACCGCGATCGTCATATTCCACGTAGTCGTTCATCGTGGCGTTGAAGCAGTTGGTCACCCCGTTGATGGTCGAGCACGAGGCGGCCGTGTTCGACGTCGGCGCCTGAATGAAATAAGCGAGCGGTTTCGGATTCTTCGGATCGCGGATGTCCCAAACTCGGACGCCGGCGTTGAACCAGGAGACGCTGATGATTTTTCCGTAGTACGGCGGATAAATCTGTTCGGTTACCGCATGTGCTCCGAAGCGCGCGCCCTTGCCGCAGAAATTACCCGGGAATTGCGGCACATTGAGCGTCGCCATTGGCCACGGCGTTTGTTCATTCGCGATGTCCAGTATCCACGCATCGTGCGGTGCCTGGCCGAAGCAATTGTTGGCGGTTCCTTCCGAACTCACGAACAGCAGACTCTTGCTTTCCGGCGTCCCGTCCCCGAAGTTCGACTGCGCTTCCGGAATCGGCACGTTGAACACCGGCATCGAACTGTGACCGCCGTTCTCCGGATTCATCGTCACCCAGCTGACCTGGGGCCAGAGCAAATCCGCTTGCGTCGGGCTGTTCTGGCAATTGGGCGATGCATTGGGATTCGATCCGGGTCCGGTAGCCTTGCAGCCGTTGATCAGTTTCATGCGATCGTCGATTTGAATCACGCCGCTCGAACCCACCCCATAGGGCATGTAGACGCGGTTCACCACCGTGCCCATGGAAATGGGTCCGTGCACGCCGCCCGGCGGATTCGTGGTCCCCTCAAAGCAGGTATCGCTCGGTGCATTGAGGCAGGGCTGCTGTGTCGCCACCGAGGCTGTGGGTTGCTGACCCGGCAGTCCGAACTGGCGAATGAACTGAGGCTTGGCGGGATTACTCAGATCGTAGATGTAGACATGCTGCGTGGAACCGCTCTGCTGCCAGCCGTCGCTCTTCGAGCCCGCAACCAAATAGGCAATGCCCGTGTCGCATTCCCACCAACTCTTATGGGTATTGCTGAGGCCGCTTATTATCGTGGTCAGAAATTTCGGCGCGGACGGTTCGGTCACGTCCCAGATTTGGTGCGATTCGTTCGCGCCGGCGTTGCCGAAGGCGCGCAGCAAAAAGAATTTGCCGGCGATGCCGTTGGCCGCCGCATTCGGCATGCTGCTGCCCGGACAGACGCGCACCATCTGTGCGCCGGCCGCCGCGAACGAGCCGTTGATGGGATCGGGACCGGGGATGTGAAACAGAAATTTCGGTCTCTTGACGTTGGTGACGTCGATGATCGAGGTGCCGTTGGATTCGGAAACGCCGGTCAACGGATTCATGGCTGTGCCGGAGAGATTGCCGTTGTACATGATCTCGCGGCCATTTTGATTGACGATCAAAGGCTGGTAGATGGGACGCGCTTGATTGTCGTTGAAGCCTTCGACCTTCATGTTCCAGATCGATTCTTCGTTCGGTCCGTTCGGCGGCGGCATTTTTTGCGTGTCTTCGCCGACGGCGCCGGATCGATGTTCGGTATTGGTGATGACCGGTATGGCTGAGCCATACGGTGGGTACGCGGCCGCCGGTCCCTGCGCAGGCGCTTGAGAGGCAATCCCTAGCACGAGAAAAAACGAGCAGCCAAATCCTTTGGCCAGTCGAGGCACGTGGATGTGAAACATACGATTCCCCCGGATGACGAGATTTAAAATTGGAGTTAGGTCGAGCTTTGCCCCTTTAGTTGTTATGGCTTCCTGTCGAGCGGCAATTGATATACCTAATACCAATCAGCCGAGACCGGGCAAATGCTGAACGCGTCGTCAGAAGTCGCTGACACGCCGGCAGGGGACGCCCCATGATTTTATCGCCAGGGGTAAAGCCCGGCGCGATCAGCTCTTCGCCGGCGTCCCCTTGCCTCCGGCGACCTTGTCGGGAATTTTGCCGACGATGACCACGGTATCGTGCCGGTCGAATTCGATGTGCACCCGGTACGGGCCCCGCGCGTCTGTGCCGCGGTATTCCCAGATTTCATTCTCAATTTCTTCCTCATCGTTGTACTGCACGGTGCGCCACGGATCACCCAGCAGCGACTTGACCTGGGATTTGGAAATTCCCGGCACTACTTTTGCCAAGACTTGCGGATCAATTGCCTGTGCCGACCGGCCCGCGGGCGGCGGTTTGGCGTCCTCGGCCGCTACGCCGAGGCGCGGTGGGCAGAGGCCCGCGGCGAATGCGAGGGCGAGTACCGGCGCCGCCAGAGACAACTTCGCGTGCATTTGAGCCTCCCCTAGGTCGTGCGCCGCCGCAATGGGTCGTGTGTTCAATACTTCACAGGATTTTACAAGCGCTGTAAACGGCGCTGTCATTCAGGCAAATCGAAGGCTGAATGAAGCCTGTATAATCAGCAACCATGACTACACCCACTTCCCGCTTAGATCCCGCCTTCCTCGGTCGACAAAAGCGCCGGCTCACCGAATTGCGGCAGCAGATTCTTCGGGTGCGGCGCGGCGAAGAGAGCGCCGAGGCCAGCGCCAACGCCGACACCCGCGATCAGGCGCGCGAATACGAGGACGATGCGCAGAAGCTCGCCGCCCTGGAACTCGAGGGGAACCTCGAGGCGGCGGACGACGATCGTTTGAGCAACATCGAGCGCGCATTGCAAAAGATCGCGGACGGCACATATGGCCTGTCCGATGCGAGCGGCGCGCCGATTCCGATGGAGCGGCTCGAGGCTGCTCCCGAAGCGCTGTATACGCTGGCGGAACAAAAATCGCGCGACGCGGTGCGCTAGCGCCGCGCCGATGCCAAGGCGCCTAACGCAATTGCAAGGAGTAAGGAACATGTCTGCACCAACCGAACGCGCAATTCTCGCGGGTGGCTGTTTTTGGGGCGTCCAGGATCTGCTGCGCCGTTATCCGGGCATTATTTCCACTCGCGTCGGCTATTCGGGTGGTGACGTACGCAATGCCACCTATCGCAATCACGGCACGCACGCCGAAGCCATTGAGATCATCTTCAATCCCAAAGTGATCAGCTATCGCAAGCTGCTGGAATTTTTCTTCCAGATTCACGATCCAACCACCTTGAATCGGCAGGGCAATGATCGGGGCTTGAGCTATCGCTCCGCCATCTTCTACATTGGAGCCGAGCAGAAGCACATCGCCGAGGACACCATCGAGGACGTCAACGCATCGGGGCTATGGCCCGGAAAGGTCGTCACGGAACTCGCACCGGCGGGAGACTTCTGGGAAGCCGAGCCCGAACACCAGGACTATCTCGAGCGTTATCCGGACGGATACACCTGTCATTTCATTCGCCCGGAGTGGAAGCTCCCGGTCCGTCCGGCGGCGAAACAGGCTTAAGGTGGCGCCAATCAGATAGGCCCAGCCAAGCCTATCTGATTGTATTTAAAAGAATTTCCGCACCGCGCACCCCAGCCTTCAAGCGCGCGGCCGGCGCAGGCAGGTCGTCCCGCATTCCTCGGCACCTACACGTTTTTGGGCCGAAATCACTTGAAACGCCGCTCTATTGTTCCTAGGCTACCTGTATAAACCGTAAGTAATCGAAGGTCTTGCGCGCGTTTATTCAATAAAATCAGAAAGAAATCGCATTCTTTTGGCTTCAAGGGATTAAAGACCATGGCTACACAGGCTCGATCAATCGCTTCGCTGACAATCTCTTTCGGGCTTGTCGCCATTCCAGTGAAGCTTTATTCCGCGACGGTCTCCTCGGAACGCATCTCGTTCAACTTGCTGCGTCAAAAGGACGGCTCGCGGGTGAAGCAGCAATACGTCGCGGTCAATGACGGAAAGCTGGTCGAGCGCTCCGAAATGGTCAAGGGCTACGAATTTGCCAAGGACCAGTACGTTATGTTCAGCGCCGAGGAGTTGAAGGCGCTTGAAGATACGACCAGCCACGCCATCGACATCGGACAGTTCGTGCCGCTGGAATCGGTGGATCCGCTGTATTTCGACGGCACCTATTATCTCGCGCCCGACAAGGGCGGCGCGAAGCCTTACACCTTGCTGGCGACGGCACTGCGCAAGTCGCGGCAATGCGCGGTGGGACGCTGGATTTCGCGCGGCAAGGAACACATCGTGGTGATCCGGCCGATCGAAGACGGCCTGGCGCTGCATCAACTGCATTTCAAAGCCGAGGTCCGCGATCTGAAGGACTTAGGCATCGAGGCTGCGCCGGTGTCGGAACCGGAGTTGAAGCTGGCGCAGCAGCTCATCGAACATTTGGCGGCGAAGCGCTTCGACCCGAACGAGTACGCCGATGAGCATCGTGCGCGCGTGCAAGCGGCGATTCAGAAAAAAGTCGAGGGCAAGGAAGTGTCGCTGTCGGAGGGGCCGGTATCGGCCAAGGGCGGCAATGTCATCGACCTGATGGAAGCCTTGAGAGCCAGCATCGATGCGCGCGGCTCGAAGGCGACGGACTTGAAGGAGCGCAAGGCACCGAAGCGGGCAGCGGCCGCAGGATCTGCGCGCAAATCCGCACGACGATGAAATGCATGCCTACGACACGAAAGACCTGGAGCGGCTATTCGGATTACCGGCTTCGGCTGTTCGGGCACTAGCGCGCGCAGGAAACATCCAACCCGTCAGGCGCTCCGGCCGACTGCACTACTCGTTCCACGATCTCGTGGTCCTGCGCACCGCCAGCGCGCTGCGCGCCGCGAAAATCTCCTCGCAGCGAATCAACAAGACGCTGCAAGAGCTGCGCTCGGCGCTGCCGGAAGGCTCGGCGCTCAATAAAATCTCACTCACGGCGCTCGGCAACCGTATCGCCATCCGCGAAGGACAGACCTTGCGCGAATCCGAATCCGGCCAGTACGCTCTGGCGTTGGAAATCGTCGAGGAGAAGGGCCGGCTGCACGTCATTTCGCGCCAGGATGCGGCGCCCGACAAGCCGGCGAATGCCGGACATCTCGCCGTCACGTACCCTGCTGCCACGGCCACTGCCGCCGCAGGCGCGACCGCTGCTTCCTCCGGCGCCGATTCCGCGGATCGACACTACGCCCGGGCGCTGGACCTGGAGGACAGCAATCCGCAGGCGGCGCAAAAGGCCTACGAATTGTGCCTCAAGGCCGATCCCGATCACCTGGAAGCGCGCATCAACCTGGGCAGACTGCTACATTTGGCCGGGCGCTTGGCTGAGGCGGAGCGTGTATATCGCGTGGGCGCAAAAGCGGACCCTTTCATTGCATTCAATCTCGCCGTGGTGCTCGAGGATTTGGAGCGCGAGCCCGATGCCATCCTCGCCTACCGTGAAGCGCTCGCGCTCGATCCACAATTCGCCGATGCGCATTTCAATCTCGCGCGTCTTTATGAGCGCGCCAAAGATCCCAAGGCGTCGCTGCGCCACTTGCTCGCCTACCGGCGCATGATGGATCAAGGCGCATGACATGGCGAAGCCGGCGCTTACCGATTACCGCACCAAGCGCGACTTCACGAAAACCGAGGAGCCTTCGGGCGAGAAGCGCGTAGCCCCCTCTTCGCGCTTGCGCTTTGTGGTGCAAAAGCACGCCGCGCGGCAGCTGCACTACGACTTTCGCTTGGAATGGGCTGGGGTCTTCAAGTCCTGGGCCGTCGCCCGCGGACCGTCGCTGAATCCGGCTGACAAGCGCTTGGCGGTGGAAGTGGAGGACCATCCGCTCGACTACGGTGATTTCGAAGGCACGATTCCGAAGGGTGAGTACGGCGGCGGCACCGTCATGTTGTGGGACCGGGGCTTCTGGATTCCCGAGGGGGCGAAAAGCACCGAAGATGCCTTGCAGGCGGGCGACCTCAAATTCACGCTGGAAGGCGACAAGCTCAAAGGCAGCTGGGTGCTGGTCCGCATGCGCGGCGATAAGTTCGGCGGCAAGCGCACCAACTGGCTGCTGATCAAGCACCGCGACGCGGACTCCACAGACGCGAGCGGCGATGCCGTGCTCAGCGAAGACCGCTCGGTCGCCTCGGGGCGCACCATGCAACAAATTACCGACGGCAAAGGCCGGCGCCCCAAACCCTTCATGCTCGCGGGCACCCCGCCGGGCAAAGCCGATGCGGTTTGGAACAGCCATCGCGCCGAGGGCGGCGGCGAAGAGTTGCCCCCGTCGGCAGGCGCGGCTGGGGCCGACGCTGCGGAAAACGCGGGGGTCGCAAAAGCGAAGGTCGGCAAGACAAAGCGCGTCAAGCCCGTCATGGTCAAGGCGGTGCCCAAATTTATCGAACCGCAACTGGCGAAATTGGCGGCGCGGCCGCCGGATCGCGCGGGTTGGGCGCACGAAGTCAAATTCGACGGCTATCGCGCCCAGCTCCACGTCGAAAAAGGCAAAGCCGTGATCCGCACGCGCACCGGGCTTGATTGGACCGAGCGCTTCAGCGCCGTTGCCAAGGAGGCGAGCGCCTTTCCTGACTGCATCCTCGACGGCGAGATCGTGGCGCTCGACGATCATCAGTTGCCGAATTTCGGCGCACTGCAGGCGGCGTTGTCCGCCGAAAAATCCGACGACCTGATCTTTTATGCGTTTGATCTGCTGTTCGAGGGGCGCGAGGACTTGCGGACGCTGCCCTTGAGCGAGCGCAAGTCCCGGCTCGAGAACTTCTTGAGCGCGCAAAGCGCAAGCAGCCGGATCCGCTACGTCGCGCATTTGCAGTCGAATGCCGAGGCCGTGCTCGCCTCGGCCTGCAAAATCGGGCTCGAGGGCATCATTTCTAAAAAACTCGACGCCGCGTACACGTCCGGCCGCAGCGATCGTTGGCTCAAAGCAAAATGCCGCGCAGGTCAAGAAGTCGTGCTCGGCGGATGGACCACCGAAGCCGGCACAGTGCGATCGCTGCTCGCGGGTGTCCACCGCGACGGTCAACTGGTCTACGCCGGGCGCATCGGCACCGGCTACGGGCGCGAAGTGGTGAAAACGCTGTTGCCGAAACTTTCGAAACTCACGCGAGACAAGAGTCCGTTTGCCGGCCCCAATGCACCGCCGAAAGAGAGCAATGTGCGCTGGCTCAAACCCGATCTGGTGGCCGAGATCGAATTCGAGGGCTGGACCGACTCGGGCATGATTCGCCAGGCCGCTTTCAAGGGCTTGCGCGAGGATAAAGATCCCAAGGATGTGGTGGCGGAGACAGCAAACATGCAAAAACCGACCGACAAGAAAAGCTCGCCCGAGAAACCGCCGGCAGAGCCGAAGAAGGCAACCGTCGCGTCCAAGACCGCGCGCGCCGCACAGAAGAAAGCGCCCTCCGCGGCAGCCGGCCCGTCAACGGTGATGGGCGTAACGCTGTCGAAACCGGACAAAGCACTCTGGCCCGATGCGGGTGACGGCAAGCCGGTGACCAAGCTCGATCTCGCGCGCTACTACGAGAAGATCGGCGATTGGATGCTGCCGCATCTCGCCGGCCGTCCCTGCTCGCTGGTGCGGGCGCCGGACGGCATCGAGGGACAGCAATTCTTCCAACGCCACGCGATGCAGGGCATGTCCGAACTATTCGATTTCGTGAAGGTGCGCGGCGACAAGGCACCGTATGTGCAGATCGACCGCGTCGAAGCTTTGGCGGCCGTCGCGCAGGTCGGGGCGCTGGAGCTGCATCCCTGGAATTGTGCGCGCAACGACCCCGAGACCGCCGGCCGGCTGGTGTTTGATTTGGATCCCGCGCCGGATGTTAAATTCGTAGCCGTGATCGCCGCGGCGCTGGACATTCGCGAACGCCTCGAAAAGCTCGGCTTGGTGTGTTTCTGCAAGACCACCGGCGGCAAGGGCCTGCATGTGGTTACCCCGTTGCTCGAGGGCAAGAAGGCGGTGGAGTGGCCCATCGCCAAGAATTTTGCGCACCTGGTCTGTGCACAGATGGCGCAAGACAGCCCCACGCGCTATCTCGATAACATGTCCAAAGCGAAACGCTCCGGCCGGATCTTCTTGGACTATCTGCGCAACGATCGTACGGCGACGGCGGTTGCCGTGCTCTCGCCGCGAGCCCGCGAAGGCGCGCCCGTCTCCATGCCGCTCGTGTGGCGCGACGTCAAAAAGGGCCTCGATCCCAAGACCTTTACCGTGCGGACGGCCCCAGCCCTGCTGGCCAAACTCAAGCCCTGGATGGATTATGCGTCCGGGGCACGCTCATTGTCGGATGCCATCGTGCGCGTCACCCGGGGCACTCGCGCATGAACTTCCGCGCGCCAACGCTGCCTTAAGCTACGGTGAACAGCCCCGACGCCAAGCCGGTCACGATCGAGGTCAACGCCTCCACGCGCGTTTCCGGGCTCTTGAACTCGGCGCCGGACTCCAAAGCCTGCTTCGTGGTGGCGCACGGCGCCGGCGCCGGCATGCTGCATCCCTTCATGGCGAACTTGGCGAATGACTTAAGCAAGCGGGGTATCGCCACCTTGCGTTATCAGTTCCCGTACATGGAGAAGCACGGGCGGCGCCCCGATCCGCCCGCGCTTTGCCACGCCACGGTCCGCGCCGCAGTCGATGCCGCGCACGCCTTACTGCCCGCGCTGCCGTTATTTGCCGGCGGCAAGTCCTTTGGCGGGCGCATGACCTCGCAGGCGCAGGCTGCCGACCCGTTGCCGCAAGTGCGCGGCCTGGCGTTTCTGGGATTTCCGCTGCACCCACCCAAGCAACCGTCCGACTCGCGCGCCGCGCATCTTCTGAAAGTCCAGGTGCCCATGCTGTTTTTGCAGGGTGCGCGCGATCTGTATGCCGAGCCTGAATTGCTGAATCCCTTGATTACGCTGCTCGCCGATCGCGCGACGCTCATGCTGCTGCCGGACGCAGACCACTCCTTTCACGTACCGGCGCGAAGCAGGTTCACCAACAGTCAGGTCAACGACGACATGATCAACGCACTCGCCGGCTGGATGGGTGCGGTAGCCCGTCGGTGACGTTGCTCGCCGAGCTCGTGCAAGCCTCGCAACGCGTGGGCGCCAGCGCCGCGCGCCGGGTCAAAGTGAGTGAGCTGGCGGCGCTCCTGAAAATGCTCACGCCGGACGAAATCGATATCGGCGTGCACTATCTGTCGGGAGAAATTCCACAGGGAAAAATCGGCATCGGCTACGCGGCAGTGCGTGCGGCCGCAGCCACGCCGGCCGCGGATTCGGCGACACTGTCGATCGCGGATGTCGACGAAAAGTTGTCGCAACTTGGCGGCATTCGCGGCAGCGGATCCGCGGCGCGGCGCGCGGCGGCTTTGCGGGAACTGTTCGCGCGCGCGACGGGGCCGGAGCAGCAGTTCCTGCTGCGTCTGTTGATCGGAGAGCTACGCCAGGGCGCGCTGGCCGGCGTCATGATCGACGCCATTGCGGCGGCCGCCGAACTGCCGGTTGCGACGGTGCGCCGGGCGGCGATGTATTCCAAGAGTCTCGGGGCGGTGGCGGCGACGGCATTACGTGAAGGGTCTCCGGCGCTGGCGAAATTCCAGCTCGAGCTGTTCTCACCGGTATCGCCCATGCTGGCGCAGACGGCCGTCGATGTGGCTGAAGCCCTACAGGAAATACACGGCGCCGCGGCGTTCGAGTGGAAAATGGATGGCGCGCGCATTCAAGTGCACAAATGCGGGCTCGAGGTGCGCATCTACACTCGCAGCCTGAACGAGATCACCGCGGCCATCCCGGAAATCGCCGAACTCGCGCGCACATTCGCCGAGCATACCCTGGTGCTCGACGGCGAAGCGATCGCCTTCGACGCGTCCGGCCGGCCGCATCCATTCCAGGTGACCATGCGCCGCTTCGGCCGCAAGCTCAATGTGGAAGCCTCGCGCAGCGCGCTGCCGATCGATGCGTTTTTTTTCGATTGCCTGCGTTTTGGTGCCGACAGCATCGCCACCTGCAACACGCAGGAGCGCTTCCTCGCTTTGGCCCGGGCCGTGCCCGCCTCGCATCTGGTCCCGCGGCTGGTCACCGATGCGGAGCCCGAGGCCCGCGCTTTTTATGAGGCCGCGATCGCCGCCGGCCACGAAGGTGTCATGGCCAAGGCGCTGGACGCGCCTTATGAAGCCGGCAATCGCGGCGCAAGTTGGCTCAAGATCAAGCGCGTTCATACCCTGGATCTGGTCGTGCTCGGCGCCGAGTGGGGTTACGGACGGCGCACCGGCAAGCTGTCCAACCTCCACTTGGGGGCGCTGGATCCGGCCACGGGCGAGTACATCATGCTCGGCAAGACCTTCAAGGGACTCACTGACGCCATGCTGAAGTGGCAAACGCAGGAATTTCTGGCGCGGGAAATTCGCCGCGACGCCGGAACCGTGTACATCCGTCCGGAACTGGTGGTGGAAATAGCCTTCAGCGATTTGCAGGCCAGCAGCCGTTATCCCGGCGGTGTGGCGCTGCGCCTCGCCCGAGTCAAACGCTATCGGGACGACAAGTCGGTGGAGGACGCCGATACCATGGAGACTGTGCGCAAGATTTACGCGGCGCAATCCGGCACGAGATGACTAAGCCTCAGGTCGGCACCGGCCTTAGGTCGGCGGTGGCGGGAACGCGCGAACCGGCTAACCGCCGTCGACGCGAATCCCCGGCGGCAGATCTGGTGTAATCGGGGCAATCTTGCGGGGTCGGCGCGCAAAGTCGAATAACTCGTCGATGCCGCTCAGCGCCGCGATTTCTTTCAAGATCGTCCGGGTCGGATACATCAGGAGCAGCTTTTTGCTCGCGTGCTCCGCCAGCGCTTCGCCGGCGGTACGCCAAACCAACTGCGCCATTTCACTGCCGGCAAGACATGCGGTTTGGCGCGGCGGCACCGGACACAGGAAAAACCGGGTGTCGAATCGCACACTGCCCGGCGGCGTGATCCAATGGCTAAAAAATGTGAGTTTGTCCACCGCGAGGCGCCATCCCTGCGCGCGGCAAAGCTCGGCGATGCTCATCTGGCCGGCGGAAATCTTCAGCCGTGTCTCGCGCAGGCGCGCTTCGTCCCATGAGGACAGGTCCGCGATATCGCCGCGGGCATCGTAAGCCAACAGCAAACCGCACTCCTCAAACGCTTCGCGCACCGCAGCCACGAAGAATCGCAGACCATTGGACGGCAATTCCAATTTCGCGCTCGCGAGCTCATCGTCCAATCCGTTGCACAGCGCGTAGACATCGGCGCTTTGATCGCTAAGATCCAGTGCCCCGCCGGCAAACACGTACGCGTTGGGCATGAAGCGCGCATGCTCGCCGCGCTTCAGCAGCAGCAATTCAGGCTGGTCGCCGCGCGCACGCACCAGGATGGTGGTTGCCGCCAGCCTCGGCGTGACTTCGTGCGCAGCGCTCATCGAGCCATATTAGTGAAATCTGCGCGAACGCACCAAATTTGGCCGTTGACCGCGATAGCCAGCCAGGCGCCTTATAGAGATAACGGGGGCCTGGGTTCGGGTCCGGAAGCCGCGGGCCTGCTAGCATCCTTGCCGCACTTGCATGAAACGAGTTTGGCGGCTGGGGAGAAAATCCCAGAGGTTGGAACTGCCGATCAGGCTTTGCCTATCGGGCTTGCCTATCGGGCTTTGCCTATCGGGCTTTGCCTATCGGGCTTTGCCTATCGGGCTTGCCTATCGGGCCGAACTTCATTTCAGCGCATTCCCAAACAGCGTGAAAAGACGCTCCCAATGGCGCTCAGCCGCCGGTTTGTCGTACACCGGACGTGATGGAAAGGCAAATCCATGGGCCGTGCCGGGATAAATTTCAACTTCCGCGTTGCCGCCTTTGGAGGCAATTTCGGCCCGTAACTGTTCGATCATTTCCGGGGGCGCATACTGATCCTTCTCGGCGCAGCCAAAATACAGGCGGGCGTCGGTGCGCTGCGGGGCCAAATGTGGGCTGTCGGGTTTATCGCTCACGAGCGCCACGCCATACATCGAGGCCGCCGCGCGAATGCGCTCCGGGTGGCGGACGGCGGCATTGATGGCATATTGGCCGCTCATGCAGTAGCCGACACAGCCCATCGGACCGCGCGACGCGGCTTTATCTTGCGCGGTAAAGGCCAGCAGCGCATCGACATCCTGCATGACCATCGGAATGTTGATGGTCGCCATGAGTTGCAGCGCCCTCTGGCGCGTGGTGAGGTTCGCCTCGCCCACCACCGAGCCGAGTTCCTCGACGTTGGCGCGGTAGTACAAGTTCGGCAGCATGACGTAGTAGCCCACCGTGCCGAGGCGCCGCGCCATATCGCGCAACTCTTCGCGAATGCCCGGCGCGTCCATGAAAATGATAATGACCGGATGCGGCGCGGCGCGCTCGGGATGGCAAATGAAGGTGTTCATGCGCCCGTCCGGTGTCACTATCTCCATCTGCCGCTCGATCATAAATCCCCTACTCCCTGCCACTCGATCATAAACCTTCTACTCCTGTGCTCCGGCGCCGACCGCGACCCAGGCGAGATCGCGGTTCGACACCGACTCGACCTTGAAATTTTTGGCTGCCGCCGCCATGCGCGTCAGCGCTTGCGCCAGAGGCATGGGCGGCTTGGTATCGCCCTTCTTGGCCTTGTGAAAGCGCACGGGATTGATGCGGGCGACCACATAGTTGCGCAAGTACGGTGACTTGAAGCCCCGCGCCTGCAGCGTTTCAATAATCTTTTTCGCGCGCGCATCGATTTCCAGCAGCCGCGAGGCGTGCCCTTCGCGTTCGCGCAAACTCGCCGCCAGCGTGCGTTCGCTGAAACGATCCACTTTTTTGAGAAACGAGCTGTACGCGCCGCCGGCAAAGCGCGATGATTTTTCGTACACGATGCCGAGCGTCAGCAGTTCGGCGGCCTCGAATTCCTTGGTGTACTGCGACTCCTTCGAGCCACCGTGGCGTTTGGCGAGACTGCGCGCCATGCGAATGACTTCGAGGCTGCGGTCGCGCAGGTTGTGCGCTTTTTCGGTGTTGAGGGCCAGAATGCGGTAGGCCAGAGTTTCATCCGGTGAGATCAGGACGGTAATCTGCTTGAGGCCGAGAACCTTTCCTGCGGCCAGCCGGTGGCGGCCGTTCGGCGTCCAGAACCGGCCATCCTCGCCGCGCACCACGATCAGGGGATCCAAGAAAGCCGCCGTCTCGTCGATCTTGAGTGCGAGGCGCTTGGCGTGCGTGGGGGACAGGTCGCGTTGAAAAGGCGTCGGCTGCAGAGCCCCGAGCGGCAGAGAGGCCAACATCAATGCGCGACCACCAAGAGGGTCCCGATAGGCGCCGATCGGCGCGCCACCGGCACTGCGCACCTGGGCGACGACTTCTGAAATTTCCGCGCTGTCCAAGGCAATGGCCACTTGCGCGGCGTCCAAACCGCGTGCGCTGCCGCCCGGCGCCAACTTTCCACGAGCGCGCTTCTTTGTCGCACCGGTGGCCTTTTTGCGCGGGGACTTGGTTTTTGCTTTTGCTGTTGCCATAGGCTCAAGGTTGTCCTGTTATGGGCGCCGCGTAAAGTGGATTGACCGCTCGCGACGCCCACGGGGGCATTGGTGCCGAAGTTGCGCGTACTGGTGCCGGTGGGCACGTCATGATGATTTTGGATTGTGATCGACTTGCGTAATGAGGCAGGCGCTGCGGCTACCGGTCAGGTAGATCCACAGCCAGCTCAACGCGACGGAAAACCGGTTGCGCAATCCGATCAAGAAATAGATGTGCGCCAGCCCCCAAACCCACCACGCCACCCAACCCTTGAGCTTGCACCAACCAAAATCGATGACCGCCGAGCGCTTGCCGATGGTCGCAAGATCTCCGGCATGTCGATAGCGAAACGGCCGCGGCTGAGAATTTCCCGCCAATCGCTGCCGGATCGTCCGAGCGACGTGGGCTCCTTGCTGTTTGGCAGCCGGCGCGATGCCGGGAGCAGGCTTGCCGTTCCAAACATTGACCGTTGCGGTGTCGCCGATCACAAAAATCTGCGGATGTCCGGGCACGGTGAGATCCGGTTCGACCTTGACCCGACCGGCGGAGTCCGCCGGCGCATCGAGCCAGGCGGCCGCCGGCGATGCGCGCACACCGGCAGCCCAAAGAACCACGTCGGCCTCAATGAATTGATCGCCGATCCCGACGCCGCCTGAATTGCAGTCGGTCACCGGGGAACCCAACCGCACCTCGACCCCGAGCCCGGCGAGGGCCTGCCGCGCATAGGCCGACAAGTCGGGCGCAAAAGCCGGCAAAAGACGCGGACCCGCCTCGATCAAGAGTACCCGCGCCTGGCGCGTATCGAAGCGGCGAAATTCTCCGTGGAGATTTTGATACACCAATTCCACGATGGCGCCCGCCAGTTCCACACCGGTCGGTCCGCCGCCGACGATCACGAAGGTGAGGAGCGCGGCGCGGCGCGCAGGGTCGCTTTCCCGCTCGGCGCGCTCGAGCGACAACAGTACCCTGCGGCGAATCGAAGTGGCGTCCTCGAGAGTCTTGAGCCCCGGCGCGAACGGTTCCCAAGCGTCGTGACCAAAATAGGCGTGGCGCGCACCCGTGGCGAGAATCAAGGTATCGAAGGCCAGCGTGCCGCCGTCTTCCAGCATCACGCAACGATTTTGCGAATCAACCCCGGTGACCGAACCCAGCAGGGTTGTCACCTCCCCGCGTTTGCGCATCAGGAAGCGTATCGGCCAGGCAATTTCCGACGTGGCGAGCGCTGCGGTAGCCACTTGATAGAGCAGCGGTTGGAACAAATGATGATTGCGCTGATCGATGATGGTGATGCGGAGCGCGGCCTTCCTCAGGTTCTGCGCGGCGGTAAGTCCGCCGAACCCCGCGCCGACGATGACGACATGATGCAAGCTAGGCATCGCCGCGAACGTTGACCGGCGTTTTCCCGCAAATGCCGGCTAGAGCTGCTGGATTGCGCATCGAGGACTCCCGCCAAAAGTGCTGCGAGCTTAGCGCATGCGCTGACCTTCGATCCATTTATACTGGTCCTCCTATGAATACCTTTTGGCTGCGCGCCCTCCCGGCGATCTTCTTCTGCGTTCCCACGTTGCACGCAGCGGCGAACGAGCCGAGCATCGCGCTGAGCGCGTGCCGCTTCGCGGACCTGACGCGCGCGGCGCGTTGCGGCGTGCTCAGCGTGGCTGAAAACCCCGACAAGCCCGGCGGACGGCGGCTCTCGATCAGCGTCGTGGTGATTCCCGCCACGCATGCGCCCGCGCTCGCCGATCCCATCGTCGTGCTGCAGGGTGGTCCGGGCGAGGATACCATCAGCTCGGCTGGGTTCTTCGCGGAGCGCTTCGCGCCGCTGCTCGCCGATCGCGATCTGTTGCTCGTCGATCAACGAGGCACGGGCAAATCGGGCGCTTTGCCCTGCATCCTATATACGGCGACGGATCCGGCGGCGAGCCTGCGCGATGTCTTTCCGCTCGCGGCGGTCAAACGCTGCGCGCAGCGGCTCAAGGCACGCGCCGACCTCACTCAGTACACCTATGACCGATTCGCCAACGATCTTGAGCAAGTGCGGCGCGGTCTCGGCTACGGTGCGCTCAATCTCTACGCCGGATCCTATGGCACGCGCGCCGCCCAGGTGTATATCCGCCTCTTTCCTGCCAGCGTGCGCAGCGCGTATCTCGGCAGCCCTGTTCCCACCGATGCCGCCAATCCGCTGGCCTTCGCGAAGACCGGAGAGGCGGCACTCGAAATGCTGTTCAATTCCTGCGATGCGGACGCGGCGTGCCGCGCGGCATTCCCCAAGCTGCGCGAGGAATTCCGGGCCGTCATGCTTAGGCTCGATTCAGGCACGGTGAGAGTTTCAATTCCCGCCCGTCCAGGGACGGCTGCGCTCTATCGCGGGCGGGTGGCGGAGTGGATGCGCTCGAGGCTCTATCGGCCGAAGAGTGCGACGATGCTGCCGTGGATGATTCATCGCGCTTACGCCGGAGATTGGAATCCGCTCGCGAAAGACCTGCTCGCGGACGCGCGCGACGCCGATCCGGCCTTTAGCTTCGGCCTCTTCCTCTCCATCACCTGCAGCGAAGATGTCGCGTTCATTCGTGAGCAGGATATTGCGCCGGCAACGCAGGGCACGTTTCTCGGTGACTATCGCGTCCGGCAACAGCAGGCGGCGTGCAAGGAATGGCCGACGCGGGCTCTGCCCAGCGACTATCGTGCACCGGTACTGTCAGGCGTTCCGACGCTGTTTGTATCGGGCGCAGCGGATGGTGGTACGCCGGTGTGGTATGCCGATCGCGTGGCGGCGGGATTCTCCAATCGCATCCAAGTCATCGTCAAAGGCCAGGGTCATACCGAGTGGAGCGACTGCCTGGCACAGCTGTACCAGCGATTGGTGCGAGGCGGGGCAGTGAACGGACTCAATCCCTCCTGTCCAGTCGTGCCACGGCCTCCGTTCAAGCTCAACGAGAGGAGTAACTGATGAGCGTTTCCGTCACGAGAATTGATCGAATTGCAGTCATTCGCATCATGCGTCCCGAGCGGCGCAATGCGGTCGATGCCGCGACGGCCAAAGCGCTCGCCGGGGCGTTCCGCGCCTTTGACGCCGATGCGAACTTGGATGTTGCCGTGTTCACGGGCGCCAATGATGTCTTTTGCGCCGGCGCTGATCTTAAGGCGCTCGCCTCGGGAGATCGCATCACGCTGAGCGCGGGCGGCGATTCGCCGATGGGGCCTCCGCGGCTGCGCCTCTCCAAGCCAGTCATTGCCGCCATCGAGGGCCCCGCGGTGGCGGGCGGTCTGGAACTGGCGCTGTGGTGCGACCTGAGAATTGCCGGCGAAAGCGCGATCTTTGGCGTGTTCAATCGCCGCTTCGGCATTCCCCTGGTAGATCTCGGCACCATCCGGCTGCCGCGAATCGTCGGGCACGGTCGGGCGATGGATTTAATTCTGAGCGGCCGCTCGGTGGATGCCGCGGAGGCACTGGCCATGGGATTGATCAACCGCTGTGTTCCGGACGGCGAGGCGCTAACGAGCGCGATGGAGCTTGCGCAGAAGCTCGCGAGTTTTCCGCAAACCGCCATGCGCCAGGATCGGCTGTCCGCCATCGAACAGTGGGGCTTGAGCGAAGAGGACGCGATCACGAACGAGATCTCGCATGGGCTGGTCACGGTCGCGTCGGGCGAGACCGCATCGGGTGCCAAGAATTTCGGCGGCGGCGCCGGCAGGCATGGCAAAGCCGTTATTTGACCGGTTCGCTCAGCGGCAGCCAGGCAATGGCGTGAGTCGATCCCGGTTGGAGCGAGGCGCGGAATGCGGGTCGCGCGCGCAGTCTCCCCAGGTAGCGTGTTACGTTCGGAGACTTGGCCAAATCGATGAGGCGGTCGGCGAGATGCAGGCTGTAACCGACGCCGATGTCCGCGGCACTGAATCCGGAACGCAACAAATACTCCCGATCGGTCAGGCGCGGCTCCAAGACCTGCACCGCTTTTTCCAGCCTTCGGCCTTCCAACTTGGCAATCACCGGCGAGCGATCCGCCTGGGCGATGAAGAAGCGCTGCTGCACGAGCGCGGCCGCATGCACCGCCATGGTTTCGCAGAAATGGATCCACTGCAGCCACTCATACCGTTCGGGGTCCTGCCCGAGCCGGCCCAAGCCGCTCTCCGGATAGCGCTCGCACAGATACTCGGCGATGGCGCCTGATTCGAACAGGCGAAAATCGTCATCCACGAGACAGGGCACGCGACCGAGCGGATGCACGGCCAGATAATCCGCCGACCTCATGACTGACAGATCGAAAGGCATCTCGACCAATTCGAACGGGATCTGCAATTCATTCAGCAGCCAAAGCGAGCGCATGGAGCGCGTTTCGGCGCAGTGATACAGCTTCAGCACGACATGTTTCCCCGGTGATGCCGCCGACTCCCGTCGTCGTGCATCTTTAGGCTATGTCATGACGGCTGCCTCGTCCAGCGTTTGAGATCAGCAGCGCTTGAGGTGCGTCCCGTATTCGCCCAACTCTCGCGTGAGGCGGCCGTTGTCCCCCAGCGGGATCGAGCGAGCACCCGCGAGCAGTGCGGCCAGGGCGAATTTCAATCCGCGCAGCGCTGCGGCGACGGGTGTTGGCTCCGATCCGCGCGCTGGTCCCAAAACGGGTGCCTTTGTCGCCGGCTCAGCGGCCCCCGATGCGGTCCGAGATAGATAAATCTCCGGATGCGACATGCTAAGAAGTCCAACCGCGATTTTTTGCAGCTCACTCATGGCGCTCACCCCTGGCGTTGCCTTTGCAGTTCAGGAGTGCAGATTGCTACCGGGACACTCTTGGAACAAATGCAAACAGTGAAGGTGGGTTAAGTAACGCTTAAGGTTAACGGCCCGCGGACGGTGATACCGCGGTCCATGGAGTCCGCGGCACCGTCTAGGCAGTCACCAGGGTCCAATCATCGTCAAAGCTTGCCGGTATAGCCATTGTCCTACTGCAAGTCGCGCTTTGCGGCGTGGGCGCTGCCTAGGCTCCGGCATTAGGATTCCATCCTATCGAGTGGAAACCTGGAGAATTCAAATGAGACTACCGTTAAGTTGCGCGTTGCTCGCCAGCGCACTACTGTGCTTGTCAGCCTGCAACAAGGCCGAATCTCCGGAGAAGGTTCAAGACGACGTCGCCAAAGCCCAGAGCAAAGCGGCCGAGGAGAACGCCAAGGCGGACGAGAAAGTGAAGCAAGTCGAGGCCGAGGCCGCTAAAGACCGCGCGGATGCGTTGGCCAAGGTGGCTGACAAGAATGTCGGCGCTTTAGCAGACGCCGCGGTTACTCAAGCTGAGGGCGAAACGAAAATTGCACTGGCAAAGTGCCAGGTGCTCGAGGGTGACGCGCAAAAAGCGTGCAAAGACCAGGCAAATGCGCATCTAGACGAAGTAAGAACAAGAGCGAAAGCCGCCAAGTCGGAGTGAGTAGTGTCGCCGTTATTGCGCCGGGCGATCGACTATTGCGCCGGGCGATCGACTATTGCGCCGGGCGGTCGACGCCCCAGCGAAACAGCGAACGCCGCACGAGTTCTCGCGGCACGGAGGCGTGAACGCCGGCCGCTGCATAGGTCCCGTACTGCGGGACCGCCAAGAAAGTCGGCGTGGGCGAGGACGGCGAGGCGGGAAAGACGCAGGCATCGTCGACGAAGGTGCAGGCCTGTCCGGTAATGTCACCGCGATCGTCGATTCCCTCGGCGTAAATCAAGTATAAGCCGGCGCCGCCGCTCACGATTGCATTCAGATCGGTTGCCTTGCCGTTCTCCCATACAAAGGCGCGGGCGCCTTCGGGTCCGCCGAACGATTGGCCGACGACTTGACCGCGGTTGTTGATGGCATAGGCGATGCTGTTGGTATCGCCCGCCAACGGCAGAATTTTCTGCGTGCCCTTTTCCTTGGTCCAGATGAAGGCAACCGGATTGAACTCGAGCGAGCCGTCCGCCGCGATATCGGGAGGCATATTGGCAAAGCCGACGATGTCACCGCGCTCGTTGATGTCGGTCGGCGTATTCCAGCCGGAACCGCCAAAGGTGGGCAATAGACTCGGTTTGCCGTTGTGCCAGATGACCGCGTGTTGCGCCGACAACGCACCCACCGCATTGTTGCACTCGCCCGAGATGCCGACCACATCGCCTGTCACGTTGAGCGCAGTTGCGGCGCTGTCTTGATCGCCCCCAAGCGGCGCCAGAAGTTGCGGCCGGTCGTCGCGGCTGTATTTTACGGCTTCGAATTGGAACACCTGGGGAGGCGTGCAAGTCGAGTCCCGCACCGTGGTTTCGGCCCAGCCCACGACATCCCCAAGCTCGTTAACGCCCGATGCATAGCCGTTGGTGCCGCCCAGAGTGGGCAGTGCCTTCATTTCGCCGTCACGAATCACAAACCCCAGGCATACGTGTTGATCCGCCGTGGGAAAGAAGGCGGAGCAGCTCCAGTTTTCGTTCATCATCGCGCTGGTTTCGGCGAAGCCGGCAATTACACCTTGTCGGTTGTGCACCGGCCAATCGACCGCGCTATTGGGGCCGCCGAGCGTTCCCAAGTCAAAGGGCCGGGCGCCAATCCAAATCGCCGCGTGCGTCTCGGTGTCGCCGGCCAAGTTGGAGTTGCCCAGAGGCGAGCCGAAATCGTTGATGGCGTTGCCGGAACTGGACGACCCGCCGAGTGAGCCTGAGCGGGTGACATAATAATGTGCGGCGCTGCTCGCGTTGGCTGATTCCTGCGCCGGCGCCCCATAGGTCGAGACAAACGCTGTCAATCCGATTGCGACGTACGCCAAAGTTTTTACCTGCATGGTCCTCTCCCGATTTCACAGTGATCGCCAGGGTTTGAGCCGACGGGGGAGTCTAGAAGTCTCGCGCGGATCGGGTCGGACGTTTTCGGACCTGCAATTCCCGCTCGCGCCGCGGCGTTTCGGGACATAGAATCGAGACGGTACTGAAGAATCCTCTCACGAGTTTCGTCGAGGAGTTCAGCATGGAATTGGATTGGCGGGTTTGTTCGCGCGCGCGATTGGCGCGCGACGCGCGCTTCGACGGCAAGTTCTACATCGGCGTGCACAGCACGCGTATTTATTGCCGGCCGATTTGCCACGCGCGTGCCTCGCGCGAAGAGAATGTCTGTTATTTCTCAACCGCCGCCGCGGCGGCCGCCGCGGGATTCCGCCCGTGTCTGCGCTGCCGCCCGGAGTGCTCGCCCGGCACGCCGGCATGGGCGGGCACAAAAACCACGGTGGCGCGCGCGTTGCGGCTGCTCAATGAATCGAGCCTCGAGGAAGGCGGGGTCGAAGCACTGGCGGATCACTTAGGCGTGGGCTCACGGCATTTGCGTCGCTTGTTCCTGCGCCATTTGGGCGCGACGCCCCGCGATATCGCACACACGCGGCGTTTGCATTTCGCGAAAAAGCTGATCGATGAGACGCGCCTGCCGATGACGCAGATCGCCCTGGCATCCGGGTTCGGCACGGTACGGCGATTCAATGCGGCAATTCGCACGGTCTACAATCGGACGCCGACGCAAATCCGGGCGCTCGCCCGGCAAAAGCCGTCGGACGTCGAAAACCAGTATGAATTTCGGCTCATGTTCCGTCGCCCTTACAGCTGGTCCTATGTGCTGAAGTTTCTTGCGGCCCATGCCGCGCGCGGCATCGAGACCATGGAGGGGGGCTGCTACCGCCGGACCATTTCGGTCAGGGGCAACGAAGGATTTTTGGATATCTCAGCCGATGAGCCGCGCGATGAATTACGGGTACGGGTGCAAATTGGCGAGCCCGGATTGCTGTTCACCATCATCGAACGCGTGCGCGCGATGTTCGATCTCGATGCAGACTGGAGCATCATTGAGAAAACCTTGAAGGCTGATCCGCTGTTGGGCGCCATGCTGTTGGCCGATCCCGGACGGCGCGTCGTCGGCTGCTTCGATGCGTTCGAGCTCACGGTGCGCGCGATCCTGCGACAGCGAACTCAGCAGTCCAAGATGGGGCCGCAGCTCGATCGCATCGTCGAAAGACTCGGTCGGACTTACACGCCGTCCGAGCATCTGACGCATTTGTTCCCCACACCGCAGGCACTGTGCGATGCGGAGCTGGAGAGCTTGGGAGTGCTCAAGGCGCACGCCGATGCCATCAGGGCAGTGGCACGCGCGGCGTGCTCGGGCAGAGTCGCCTTTGACAAAATCGCCAACAGCGCGGATTTTTTGCGCGGGCTGGCCGACTCTCCGGGGGTCGGCGCGCAAACGCTGGAGTATGTGGCGATGCGTGCGTTGCGGGATACCGACGCATTGCCGATGAGCTTGAACGAGCTGAAGCGCGTGTTCGAAGCGGGGGACTCTCAGGCCGTTCAGCAACGCACCTTAAGCTGGCGGCCATGGCGCGCCTACGCGGCGGCGTATTTGTCGCCTCGCTAAGCGCGAATCAACCGCCGACCCAGCTGCCGTGAAACCCGGCCGGTACGCGGCAGGGCAATTCGAGCACGGCTTCAGGTTCTCCGGCGATGTCCTGCGCATTGAGAATCAACAGATCACTGCGATTCTCGCGCGCGCGATGCACCACCGCCAGCACCCAACCGTCGCCTTCGGCCGCCTGCCGACCGCGCGGCACGAACACGGGCTCACCGACACTGTCGCCGTTCGAAAATCGCCGCAGGGTCTCCCGTTTCGTCTGCATGTCCACATGCGCCAGAGAGTCGAATAACAGCGCCTCGCCGCGCTCGGTATTCGCCGTATGCCAGCAGTGGCGATAGCGCAGGCCCGTGAAGCGTTCATCGATCCGCGGGAATTCTCCGACCAAGTCGCTGACCGGCGTACGCAAGACGCGCGCGGACGTGTCGGCAAGATTGAAGCTCCAATGCACCATGCGGGCTTTCACGGGCGCGCGGCGCGATCCGTCAGGATTCGGGAACAGGGGCGCGCTCGGGTATTCCATCATGTCGCAATGAAGGAAGCCGTCCTGCTCGTAGGCATTGGCGGGGTGGAACACATAGACCGGATCGACCTCGATCCAGCGCACCGAATCGACGCTCGCGCCGCGCGCCATGAGACCGACGAACGCGCCTTTCTCCGGCTCCCAAGCGAAGGCGGGAAGACCCCGTTTGGCGCGCTCGATGTCGCCCGTCAAGGGCAGAACCGGAAATGCCGTGTAGCGCTCTGTCACGATGAAGTCGTGCACCATGGAACAGTACGGCGCCTTGAACCGGTCGCGGCGCATGATGCGGCCGGTCGAATCGGAGAGGCCGTAATCAAGGTGGGGATTTAAGGGACCTTCGCCCGAGGCGTAGGCAAACCACAGCAACTCGCCGCTATGCGGGTCCAGCTTAGGATGGGCCGTGAAGCGCCCACCGGTTTCGACCCAGCCCTTGGATGCCAGGTTGCTCGCGTCCAACTCGAACGGATTGGAACCTTCCTGCAGCGCCATCAATTTACCGGCGTGATAGACGATGTGCGTATTGGCGCCGCCGCTCAGCACGTTTTCCACGGACGGATCGCTGGGTAACCCTAAGCCGCCGAACAGCGCGCGCCCCGCGGCATGCTCCGTCAGCCAGCGCGGCGTGCGCACATAGCGGTTGGCATAGCGCGCGCGCCCTTCCGCAATCCAAAAACCATGAATCATGCCGTCGCCGAGGAAGGCATGATAATTCGGGCCCGGATCGAATTGCGGATTCGGACCGTTGCGGTACAGCGCGCCGCGCAGACCTTCCGGAATCCTGCCGCGGATTTTGGGCTGCAGGGTCAACTCGACTCGCACCGGGGCTTGATTGCCGCTGACATGGGGATTGCCGGCAGGCCGTTCGGCGATAGCTGTGTTCATGGCGGTCTCTGATGCTATAATTTATGGAATAAATTTACACCGTAAACTATACTCAAGTCAATGCCCCGCAGCCTCTCCCCCGCCGACGTCGAAGCCTTCCGCACCCGGCTGTGCGATGTGGCCGAAAAACTGTTCGCGGCGCGCGGTCCCGATGGGGTCACCTTGCGCGAAATGGCCGATGAACTCGGTGTTTCGTCGATGACTCCGTATCGGTACTTCAAGGACAAGGATGCGATTCTCGCGGCCGTCAGGACCCGGGCGTTCAATCAGTTCGCCGCTGCAATGGAATCCGCGCGATCGGAATCCGCGCCGCAAAACGCCACAGCGAGACCGGGTAATGCTTACCTCGACTTCGCCCTCGCCCATCCGGCGGCCTACCGGATGATGTTCGATGTCAGCCAGCCAACCTTTGCCGACTATCCGGAGCTCGTGGCAGCGATGGGCCGCGCGCGGCTCACCATGGGCGCAGGGCTTCGCGAGCTGGCCGCCGCCGGGCGTTTCAAAGGCGATGTGGAGCTGGCCGCGTATGTATTCTGGTCGGCAATGCATGGCGCCGTCATGCTCGAACTCGCCGGTCTGCTCGAGGGGAGTAAGCTTGAAGCGCGCAAAATCGCGAAGCCGGCGCTCGAGGCGCTTGGGAAGCACTTCGGATTAAGCGAATTGAGCTGACACGGGATTCGCATGACGCCATTGCATTCGACGCTCAAACGCGCTCTGACCATCGATGGCCGGGACTATGTTCTGACGTTGAACGAGACGGCGCTCAAGCTCACGCTGAAGGGCAAGCGCAACGGCGTGGAATTGCCCTGGTCGCAGCTCGTCAACGGCGAGGCGGCGTTGGCCGTCGCGCTGCACGCATCGCTCGGCGCGTTTGCCTCGAAGGACAAAGCACCGGCAGCGGAAGGGTCTCCCGCGGCGAAAGAGTCGCCACCCTCTGCCAAATCGTCGCCGCGCGTCAAACCGAAACGCAGAACACGGGCCGCCCGAAAAAAGTAGCGCGAGAAAGCCGCGCGCCATGAACGCCGCCCACGGGCGCCCCGCCCGCAAATTCTTCACTCAGTGTTGACAGGCGTCAATATTCACCCTAAAAGGTGAATATATGAGCGACGCAGCGAAGCTCGATAACATCCTAGGGGCGCTGGCGGATCCCACCCGCCGCGCGATCCTGCTGCGGCTCGCGCGAGGCGATGCGCGCGTGACGGAATTGGCGGCGCCGTTTGCCATCTCGCTGAATTCCGTCTCGAAGCACATCCGCATTCTCGAGCGTGCACGCCTGGTTGAACGCCGCAGGATGGGACGCGAGCACGTGCTGTCGAGAAATGTGCGCGCCTTGAACGAGGCTGCCGCGTGGATCGAGACACTACAAGCAAAATGGCACGGCCGCATTGATCGGCTGGAAAAAGCACTGGACGAGGAGGAATCGTGACTGCAACTCAGAAAGCCGTGAATCCAAAACAATTCGTCATCGACCGAACTCTCAAGGCCCCCGTGGAGAAAGTGTGGAAGATGTGGACCACCAAGGACGGCCTCGAGAAATGGTGGGGCCCGGAGGGTTTTAGCTCCACGGTGCGTCATCTCGACGTGCGCGCCGGCGGCCGTTTTGAGATTGTGATGACTGCAATGCTGCCGGAGATCATCGCGCATTTAAAGGCCGCGGGTATGGGCGCGAGCTCCGTGGCCAAGGGTGACTACACGGTCGTCGAAGCCAACCGACGCCTGGTCTATACCAATGCGGTGGATTTTGTCCCCGGCGTACCGCCGTACACGTCAACGACAATGGTTGAGATGTCCGCCACACCCAGCGGCGGCACGCGGCTGATCATCACCAACGACGTGATGCACGACGAACAGTGGACGGCGATGGCGACAATGGGCTGGACGCAGCAAATGGGCAAGCTCGAGAGACTGATGAACTGACTTGCCAACCTTACCCTGCCGTTACGAGTTCACCAGCCGGCAGGGAATGGGCGCGCTTTCATCGTAGTAACAAATGGCGCAGATGCGATGATAGCCATCGGCCACGACCAAGGGGATGCCTCGGGTCATGTCGCCGCGAACCAGCAGCACGGGTGGTAGGTCCTTGCCCTTGCGGATCCGCGTCAGATCCGCCTCGACGTGCGGTTCTTCGCGCGGCAGCAGGGGCAGATTACCGGCGCGCAACAGGTCCTTGGCCGCATGCTCGACGGTCTTCGCGCTGCGGAACAAGCGCAGCAAGCGACGCGCCTTGGCCTCGGGATAAATGAGCAGGAGAAAACTGAGCGCCCCTTTGTAGTCTTCGGCCTCGGGCTTTTTCTTCCAGACCAGCTTTTGTTTTGACATGGAAAGGCGCGCGCGTTGGAGGGATCCGTGCAGTATGCGGGCCGCCGGAAGCGGACGCAATTTGCTCCAAGCGCAAGGAATCCCCGCTCTGAACACGCTCAGGCGGGGCATCCCTGTGATTAGTCGATTGACCCCTGGATCCTTGATTGACCCCTGGATCCTTGATTGTCCTCAGATCATTCTGCGCTGAACTTTGGCGCTTCTCGACCAGAGCCGCGGAATGAGCATCGGCGTGCGCGCGCGGTAGTCGACGTAGGTTGTCCCGAACGCCGACACCAGATCGCGCTCCTCGAAACGGATCGCGATGAGAATGTAGGCCGTGGTGGCGAGCGCGAAGATCAAGTGCGCGACCGTCATGGTGGGGGCGGCCCAGAAAATCGTCAGCCAGCCGATGTACAGGGGATGGCGCACGACCTTGTACAAGCTGGGCGTGCGGAACACCGGGGCGCGGTAGGTTTTGTCGAGCAGCCGCCGCCATACCTGCTTCAGTCCAAACAGATCGAAGTGATCGATGAGGAAGGTCGTGTACAAGAGCAGCACCCAGCCGAGCAGGTACAGTCCGATGATGCTGTTGCGCACGATCCCATCCGAAGCGCTCCAGATCACACCGCCGATCGGCTCCCAGAAAACATAGAGCGCCGCGAGGGCTAGCGAACTGAGCAGCACATAGGTGCTGCGCTCGGCGGCCTCCGGCACGAAGCGCTTCCACCAAGCCTTGAATGCCGGCCGCGCCATGCCGCTGTGCTGAAGCGCAAATGCGGCCAGAAGCGCCAAATCCACTGTCAATGCATGGGCGAGCGATGAGCCGGGTACGCCATCCAAACTGGTTGGCGTCAAGAACCCGCCGATGAAGCCGATCCCGTAGAGAAATACGGCGAAGAAGACCAGATAACTTAAGATCCCGTAGGCGAAGATTCCAACGCGTGACATGAGCGGCTCCCTTTGAATTTGAGGTGTGGCATCGTGGCGTGATCGCGGCAAGGGCGCATGGGGCACCCATCCCCATCTTTCAGGTTTCGTATCCCTATCTTTTGACGGCTACTTGAGGAGTCCCCGCGTGCGCGCGGCCGCGGCTGCCTCTTGGCGGGTGGGCACGTCGAGCCGAGCCATGATCGCCGACACGTGATGCTCCGCGGTCTTGGCGGAAATGCAAAGCCGCCGGGCGATCTCGGTATTGCTCAAACCTTCACCGACCAAGCCTAGGACTTCTACCTGACGGCGCGTGAGTCCGGCCGCATTGGCCCGAGTTCCCGCAATCGGACCGCGCGGCACGGCGCGCGACCCGGCGGCGCGCAGTTGCCTGCGTATTCGCGCCGCCGCCGGCGCAGCACCCAGGCGATCGAATATTTCCAGCGCCTGGCGCTGCGCGGCTTCGTCTCCACCGCACAACGCCAGCGCCTCCTCGTACGGACGGCCGAGAGCGCGCCAGCCCGCCGCGGCTGTCTCCCAGCGCCCCTCGCAATGCTCGCGAAACGGCTGCGAAAAATTCGCTGATTCCGCAGCGGGCTCGCCCAGCATGTAGAGCCACAATGCGGCGTCCTCCGCCACCCAGCGGGAATTACGCTCCTGCGCGACGGTGTATACCGTGCGAAGCCGCGACTTCGCCTCACAAACCGTGGGCGCGGCCTCCTCATTGAGCTGCCAGGCCTCCTCCGCGGCGAGCATCGCGATGTACACGGCGCGCTGCGGTTCAGCCATGGCGGCGGCCAGACCCCGGGCTGCCTCGAACGGTGTTTCGGCATCTTGATCGCCGCGGCGAATGCGCAGGCGCGACAGCGCGATGAGCGCGGGAAAGCGGTACATTTCCGCGGCATAGGATCGGCTGCAGATCTCTTGGGCTTCTTCTTCCGCACGGTTCCAATCACCCTGATCGAGCCAAACCATGGCACGCCAGCCGCGCAAGTACGCTTCCCAATGCGACAGATGGAGGGCATCGGCGTACGCAACGCCGCGCTCGACATATCTCAGTGCCAAGGTGTAGTCGCGCCGCCAGTAACAGGCGCACGTCAGGTTGCAGAAGGCGCGCTCCACATGGTCGTGAAACTTGCCGGCGACCGCCAGATCAAAACTCTGCTGAAGCTCGGGACCGTTGGTCAGACCGCCGTCGTCGGCTTTGGCCGTGCCGATGTTGCCGAGGGCATGAACTATGATTTCTTTTTCGCCCAGCTGCTGCGCCAGTTTGAGCGCGCGCTCACCCCAGCTGATCGCGCCGTCCATGCGCGAGGCCAGCATGTCGAGTTGCGATTGATGGGAATACGCCCATGCCAGTTCGGGTCCCGGCGGCGCTGTCTGCAATACGGCGATGGCCTCGTCGAGAAAGCGTTCAGCCTCGCCGCGGCGCGCGCACATCCAGGCAAAACGCGTCAAACGGGTGAGATCCCGTCCCAGCTTGAGCGTGTCATTGGCCCGGCGCCGCAGTTCCGCCGCCTCGGTCATCGAGACCATGGCGAGGTCCGATGAACCCATGAGGTAGGCTTGCTCGCCATGGCGCTCCAAGGTTTCGACGATCATCTCGGGCTCCAAGGCGTGGCGATGACGAAGCATGGCTGCGAAATGGGACGCGGCTTCGCGCGGTGCGCCCGCCCTTGCCGCTTCCTCGCCGGCGAACTGCGCGAATTTGATGAGCGCCGCGGAATCTCCGGCCCGCTCGGCATGGTGGGCGATCTCACTGGCGCGCGCATCGGCGCGTCGTTTCAGCACGTCGACCACTTTCTGATGCAATGCCCGGCGGCGCGTCGGCGCGATCGATGCCTCGATGGCGCGGCGGGCCAGTTCATGGCGGAATTGAACCAACCCGCCCTCGAGCGACAACATGCCCTTCTCCACGCAATCATCGAGGCCCGTATCAATGCCGCCTTTGACCAGATCCGCGACGACTGCCGTTTCCGCGTGACGCGGGAACAGCGACACCGCCTCCAGCACGACCCGGGCCGACTCGCACAGCCGTGAGGCGCGCGCCAGGGTCGAATCGCGCACCGCCTCGGTGGGCACGCCGTCCTCCACCGCCAAGGCTTCCGTGACGAGAAAGGGATTGCCGGCGGTCAGCGCGTAGAGTTGCTCGGCGCGGCGTCCGGCCTTGACCGCGAGCTTCGTCACGGCGGCGAGCGAGAGCGGCTCGAGCGTCAAACGAATGACGCTTCCGACCGGCGCCTCGCCGAGCACAGCGCGCACCGGCGAACGCGCGTCGATTTCCTCATCCCGATAGGTGATCAGAATCAATGCGCGAACGCGTGCGATGCGCCGCCCGAGGAAGCGGATGAGATCCAAGGTCGCGGTATCCGCCCAATGCACATCTTCGATGATGAGCAACGCCGGTGCCGCGCCCTGCGACAACAGCCGCAACATCGACTCGAATGCCCGAATATGATCGGAGCGAGGATCGAAGGCTTCGCCGCTCGCGCGGGCGATGTCACGCAGCGGCAGCAACACTTCGGGCGTGGAGAGGTTTTCGCAGGCGCCCCAATAGACCCGCGCGCCATCGGCATGAGCGGCGGCGAAGCGCTCCAGCAACGCCGTCTTGCCGGCGCCGGCTTCGGCGCCAATGGCGACAATCCGCCCGCTGCCGGCGCGCGCCTGCGCAAACGCATCGCTCAAGCATCGCAGTTGATGTTCGCGCTCCAGCAGCTCGATGGGCGCCTCCCGGTTGTTCTGTCCGCCTCATTATAGCCCCGCCCGGCGTCTCGCCCGGCCCGTGAAGGAGCGCACGTTCCAAAAGCCTAATTATTGGAAAAGCGTGAACGGTGCGAACAAGGCGGCGCGCCGATTTGCTACATTCTGGCCCTGCATGAACGACACCGCCACCCAAGACCCGCGCCGCGAGCTGCAATCGATGCTGGCGTCGCGGTTGGCGCTCATCGTGGTGGAGTCCCGCGAGGAAGCGCGAGTTCTCTCGCTGGTGCGCGAGGTGAGCCTCAAGGTCAAGGAGGGCCGCGGCTGGGGGGTGTTCCAATGGACCGTCACCGAAGGTCTGCAGCGCATCGACATCGATCTCGGCGGTCCGCAGCGCATGCTCGCCGATCCTGAGCAGCTGCTGAAGCATCTGAAGGCCACGCCGATGCCGGGCATCTATGTGCTGCTCGATTTTCATCCCTATCTGAAAGAACCGGTGAACGTCAGACTCCTGAAGGACATCGCGCAAGGATACGACCAGGTTGCCCGCACCGTCGTGCTGATGAGCTATGAAGTGACGCTGCCGGATGAACTCGAGCAATTTGCGGCGCGTCTGCATCTCGCGCTGCCTTCGACCAACGAGCGCCTGATGATCATCACGCGCGTGGTGCGCGAGTGGAATGGCGCGAATCCCGGCAAGCCCTGCTCCTTGGATCGCGAGGTGCTGACCAAACTCGTCGATAATCTCAATGGTCTCACGGCCTCGGATGCGGAGCGCCTGGTGCGCCACGCGATTTTCGATCATGGCGCCCTCACGCTCGAGGACCTCTCGGCGGTGCTCGCCGAGAAATACGAGCTCCTGAATCGCGGCGGCTCGCTCACGTATGAGCCGGCAACGGCCAAGTTTACAGATCTCGGCGGCATGCAGAATTTGCGGCACTGGCTTACCAGCCGCAAGCCCGCGTTCGACGGCAGCGCTCCGGAGCTCGATGCGCCGAAGGGCGTCTTGCTCCTCGGCGTGCAGGGTTGCGGCAAGAGTTTGGCGGCGCGTGCCGCGGCGGGGATTTTCGGCGTGCCGCTGGTGCGCTTGGACTTCGGCGCGCTCTACACCAAGTGGCAGGGCGAAGCGGAGAAGAACCTGCGCGAGTCGCTGCATTCCGCCGAAGGCCTCTCGCCGTGCGTCCTATGGGTCGATGAGATCGAGAAGGCGTTGGCCGAGGGCGAAGGCGACAGCGGCGTCTCGCGCCGCGTGCTCGGAACCTTTCTCACCTGGCTCGCCGAGCAGCGTTCGCGCATTTTCGTGGTCGCCACGGCGAATGACATTACGGCGCTGCCGCCGGAATTAATCCGCAAGGGGCGATTCGATGAAATCTTTTTTGTCGATCTGCCCGGCAAGGATGCGCGGGCTGACATTATCGCCATTCACAGCCGCAAGCGCGGCCTGACCTTGACCCCGCCGGAGCTCGCCGCGCTTGCCGGCCGCTGTGAGAATTTCTCCGGGGCGGAGATCGAACAGGCCATTGTCGCGGCGCTCTACAGCGCACATGCCGCTAAACAGCCGGTCACCGCGGCCATGATCGCGCACGAGATGCAAATCACCCGGCCGCTCGCGGTCGTCATGGCCGAAAAGGTCGCCGCCTTGCGTGAGTGGGCCAGCAGCCGCACGGTGTCGGCCGACTGATCGTCGGAGCGGGACGGCGTAACCCATCGGTGTATGATGGGCGCCATTGCACGGCACAAAAATGTGTTAGGGGAGTTCATTGACGCACGCCGCTATCGTCGGCTGGGGCAAATGCCTGCCGCCGCTCATTCTGACCAATCAGGACCTGGCCACCTTCCTGCCCACGGATGATGAGTGGATCACGACGCGTACGGGTATGAAGGAGCGGCGTATCTCGCATGTGCCGGGGATCGAACTGGCCATCACGGCGTCGCGCCGCGCCATTGCCTGCGCCGGCATGTCGGGCCAGGACATCGAGCTGGTGATCTACGGCAGCTGCAGCAACGACGAGCTCGTACCGAACAGCGCCTCCGGCGTACAGCAGCGAATCGGCGCCACCCAGGCGGCGGCCTTCGACGTGAACACGGCCTGCACGAGTTTCATGTACGGACTGTCGATCGGCACCGCCATGATCAAGAGCGGCGTGGTTAAGAATGCGCTGGTAATCGGCGTCGAGCTGATCTCGCAGTACATGGATTGGGACAATCGCAATGTGGCCGTGCTGTTCGGCGACGGCGCCGCAGCCGTGGTGCTCAAAGAGTCGCCGAACGAAACCGGCGTCATCGTCGAAAAGCTGCAGTGTTACGCGGACGCCCGGCAAATCCTGCGGGTACGCGGCATGGGCACCATGTACGCCAATCTCGGCGTGCAGTATGGGCAGACCAGCTGGGATTTTGACGGCCAGGAAATCTTTCGCAAGGCCGTGCAAGGCATGAGCGAAGCGAGTCTTGACGTGATGCGCCGGGCCGGGGTGACCATGGCGGACATCGGGCTGGTCGTTCCGCACCAAGCCAACCTGCGCATCATCGATGCGGTCGCGAAGCGCGCCGGAGCCGGCCCGGAGAAAGTATTTTTAACGGTGCAGAAGTACGGCAACATGAGTTCGGCGACGGCGCCGGTGGCCCTGGTTGAGGCCGTGGAAGAAGGCCGCGTCGCGCCGAATAGCCTGGTGTTGATGCCGGCGTTTGGCGGCGGTTTGACTCTATCGGCGCATCTTATCCGCTGGGGCGAGCGTCTGACGCCACTCGAGCAGAGCGACGCTGAGCTGCCGCCAACCACGAAGACGGCGCTCGACATCGTGAACGAGATCCGGGCACAGAAGAAGCTGGGCCACGCCGAAGCGAGCCGCTTGCAGACCTTGAGCTTTCCGGAGAACCGCGCGGGCTAGCGCACCCGCATCAACACACTGGCATTTTCAGCCGCCTGACTCCTAGCGAAATTCGCCGGTCGCAGATTCCAGCGCATCGTATAGACCGAGTCGAATCGATTCAGGTTGCGGCAGCCGGCGAGTCGGCTTTTTGGTCAAGAACGGCAGGATGACGGCGCCGAGCAGCACCAGAGCCATGAGGGGCAGCATGCCCGCAAAAGAACCGGTCATGTCTTTGGCGCGCGCAACCAAGATGGGGCCGACCAGCGCGGCGAAACCCCACGCCGTGAGGATCAGCGCGTAATTGAGGCCCAGATACTTCGTGCCAAAAAAGCTGGCATTGAAGGAGGGCATCGTGCCAAAGCCCCCGCCGCAGCAGAACAACACCACGGAAGTGGCCAGCAGCGCGAGAGTCAAGTTATGGACATCGCTCAATAGAAACAGCGTCACCGCTTGGATAGCGAACATGATCGCGAAGGTCTTGGGGCAGCCGATTCGATCCGACACGGCGCCCCAGAACAGACGGCCGAGCGCATTGAAAATACTGACGAGGCCGAAAAGCGGTGCGATCGCCGCGGCCGAGACCCGAGTCAAATCAGTGAGGATGAACACCGCGTTCGAAATGATGGTGATGCCGCCGATGACGTTGACGAAAAGCTGCAGCCACAGCAGATAGAACTGCGGCATCGCTAGGATCTGCGAGGGAGCGTAGGACTCGACCGGCGGTTTGCAGGCCCGCATCGCATGCGAAGCCGAGCGGTCGCCCAGCGGCGAGCCAGACCCCGGCGGCGGCCGGTAGCCTGGCGGCGGATTGCGAAACAGCGACGCGGCGGCGAGGCCCACGACCAGAAAGACCCCGCCGGAGGCCACGAATACGTGCATGACGGCGCTGATATCGGCTACGGTGAAGCGGATATCGGCGGCGGTGAACGATCGCGCCGGCATGAGCTGTAGGCCGATTTGAGCGCCCGCGGCGGTCGCGGCCGCTTTAGCAGCAAGGAAATTCCCGGCGTGCAGCGCGGCGGCATGGAAACCGGAAAGGCGCGGCACCCACAAGTTATAGACGAATGCACCCAGACCAAAACCCGCGGCGACGAGGCCGCCCGCGAGGCCCTTGCGGTCGGGAAACCACTTCGTCACCATCGCGACCGGCGTGATGTAAGCCATGCCGGCGCCGATGCCGCCCATGATTCCGTAGGTCGCGTACAACCAGGGTGCGCCGAGACCTGAGGTTCCGAGGCCGGCGAGCACATTCCCCGCCCCCCAGAGCACGACACCTGCCATCGCGACTTTTCGCGGGCCGGCCCGATCCTGCCAGAATCCGCCGATGACCGCGCCGGCCGCTGCCAGCGAGAAATTCGCGATCGCGTAGGCCCAGGTGGTGGTTCGCAAGTCCCAGCCATACGCCACCAGCAAGGGTTGAGTGAACAAGCCCCAGGAATAGAGACAGCCGATCGTGACCATGACCACGGTTCCCGCCATCGCAATGACCCATCGATTCGGCATGATCAGATTCATAAATAAATCGCCCTCTAAGCAGGAGATCGGATTTCGACCGGCAAAGCGGCCATGGGCGGGCAATCTTTTCCAGGGACCGGCAGAAAGCCGCCCGCGCCGCCGGGGGTTTAAGTCAGAATGGCCAGTCGCAAAACAACAAAGGGGATGCCTCATGACTGATTCGAGCGAGCCTTTAAGCCGGCGCGACCTGCTGCAAGGTGCATTGTCAGGCGCGGTATTACTGACCGTTCCGGCCGCGGCGCTGGCGGCTGCCGGCGATGATCCTGACAAGGCTGCGGTACTGGCGCAGATTCCGAAGATGCACGCGGAGAATGTGAAGCGTCTACAGGATTGGATTGCGCTGCCGTCGATTGCGGCCGAGAACCGCAATTACCCCAAGGGCGCGGAGTACATGGCGAAGCTGGCCACCGATGCCGGCTTCACCGGCGTGAAAATCATCCCGACCTCCGGCAAACCGGGCGTTTTCGGCCAACTGGACTCCGGCGCCAAGACGACGGTCGCGGTCTACTTCATGTACGACGTGAAGCAGTTCGTCCCCGAGGAATGGAGTTCGCCGCCGCTCGAAGGACGGCTGGTTGAGAAGGCAGGCTTGGGCACAGTGTGCATGGGGCGCGGCGCGGTGAACCAAAAAGGCCCGCAGAATTCCTTTCTGAGCGCGCTCATGGCGTTCAAGGCGACCGGCAAAAAATTACCGGTCAATCTCGTTCTCGTGTGCGAAGGCGAGGAAGAAATCGCCTCGCCGCACTTCGGAGAGATCGTGAACAGCCCCGATGTGTTTCCGCACATGAAGGGTTGCGTCGGCGTGCTGTTGCCGGATGCCAGCCAGGATACCGACGGGAGCGTGCAGGTGGCCGCGGGCGCGAAAGGCGTGGTCGAGCTGGAATTGGTCTCGGATGGTGCCAGCTGGGGACGAGGACCGAAAAAGGACATTCACTCCAGCCTCGAGGCGCAGGTGGATTCGCCGTCCTGGCACCTGGTGCAGGCGCTCAACACTTTGGTGGAAAAAGACGGGCATACGCCCGCCGTCGAAGGATTCTTCGAGAAGGTCAAGCCGCTGTCCGAGGCGCAAAAGAAACTGGTGTTGGCCTATGCCAAGGCCGTGCCCGAAGCCACGATCAAAACTGAATTTGGCGTCGAGCATTGGGTGCACGATCTGAATTGGCAGGACTCGCTGCTGCGCCTGTTTTCCCAGCCGACCATCAACATCGAGGGTCTGGTCGGCGGCTACACCGGACCGGGGGGCAAGACTGTGCTGCCTCACAAGGCCGTGGCGAAGATCGACATGCGTCTGGTGCCCGACATGACCGCGGCGGACACGCTGGCCAAGCTCAAGGCGCATTTGGCCAAACACGGCTTTGGCGATATTCAGGTGAATATGAGCGGCGGCTACGATCCCACGCAGACCGATCCCGACAGCAAGTTCTTCAAGGCCGTGGTCGCGACCTTCAATAGGCTGGGTTCTCCCCCGCTGGTGGTACCGCGCAATCCCGGGTCCTGGCCCGGGTACCGATTCACCAGCCCGCCGTTGAGCTTGCCGGCGACTGATTTCGGCTTGGGTCACGGCACCGGGGCGCACGCACCGGATGAGTACTACTTGATCGACTCGAAGAATCCCAAGATCAAGGGAATGGACGGGGCGAGCGCATCGTTCGTCGAGTTTCTGTACGCGATCGCTTGATCGGTAGTGCCGGCGGCGCAACGCCGCCGGCTTTTTAAAAACGGACTCAGGACTTCTTGATCCGATGTGTCGCTGGGCGCCACCGGGCGGGTTCGGCCAACTGCAGTCAGTGATAGTACCGAGATGATTGCCCCAAAGCGGACCCCGACAAACGTTGAGAGCGCAACAGTTGAGCGGTCGCGTGCAGAGGAAACAAGCGCGGACCAGACGGCTCGAAGACGCGCTGACACCGTCAATCAGATTCCGTTCAGCGGGCTGCCGTTCGACACCGCATTTTCTCCCTTACCGTCGCCACAACCTCAAAGTTTCGCAAGGACCTCTTTCGCCACGGTCTGCTCCACTTGCGTGGCCTGGTCCGGCGGAACTCCGTGCACATTCACCACAAACCACGTATTCCCCTTCCTTACGTGCAGCACCGCACCGTTCCCTACCACCGTCTGGATTGCCTCATCGCCTATTCCGCTCACGGCATTCCCTTGTCCCGTCATCTTTGCCCCGTCGTTCGCGCCCTCAAGTAAAAGCGTAAGCTGTCCCGCTCCCTGTTTATATTTCTTGGGAGTCCAAATACACCTGTTCGCGCCCGCCCCCGCGTTGACATCCGGCACGCCCAACGCCGCCGCAGCCTGATCCGTGGTCAGCAGCGAACACGGATCAACCGCCCACGCCGCCCGACCAGTCAACATCACCGAAGCGAAAACAACGCACCCTGCAAATGTCATCCTGTGTCTTAGCTCCATACAACCCCCTCATCATCAAGATCACTTCTGCACAACGGTCTTAATCTCGAAACATGGCAACGCCTGCGAAGCTACTTATCATCGCAACGCTTTTGACTGACCGCAAGTGGGCCTGGTTCAAGGCGCCGCTGAAGCTTCTGCTTCGCGCAGCGGCGTGGTTGGTTGCCCGATCGCGCGCAATTGCTCGCGCAGCGTCGGCTGGTCGAGAGACGCAATCGGCAGTTCCGTGAAGAGCTTAATTCGGGTTTCAAGCTCTTTGAGCGCCTTGCGGAACGCGAGGGCCTTGTCGGTATCGGAGCCTTCGACCGCCGCCGGGTCGGCGATTCCCCAGTGGGCCGTCGTGGGCTTACCAGGCCACACGGGACACACCTCTCCGGCCGCGTTGTCGCAAACAGTGAAGATGAAGTCGAGTGGCGGCGCCCCCGGGGCCGCGAACTCGTCCCAGCTCTTGCTGCGAAAGCCCTCCGCGGGCAAATTTATCCGCTTAAGAAGATCGAGTGCCAGCGGATGTACCTGGCCTTTGGGGAAGCTGCCCGCGCTGTACGCGTTGAACCGACCTCGGCCCCAGTGGATTAACAGCGATTCGGCCAAGATGCTGCGCGCCGAGTTGCCGGTGCATAAAAAGAGCACGTTGTAAGTCCGCGGTGCGTTCATTTTGCGCAGCCGCCGACCGGCTCAAGCCGCTTTCGCCGTGCGCTTCGCAGCCTTCGGCTGCCGTGCCGGCGGGCAGCATTCGGCCGCACTCTCGGCGCAGCAGTTATCGGTCAAGTAGCCGACCAGCGCGGTCATGGCGCCGAAGTCCGCCGAGTAGATGAGCTGGCGGCTGTCGCGCCGCCGGGCGATGAGCCCTGCGCGCTGCAAATTCTGCAGATGAAAAGTCAGGGATGAGGGGACCAGACCCACGCGCTCGGCGATCCGGCCCGCGGGCAGTCCCGCAGGCCCCCGCTCGACCAGCAGCCGGAAGATCGCGAGCCGATGCTCATGTGCCAGCGCTCCTAAGGCGTCGATGACTTGGGCTGTTTTCATCCCCATACGATATTTCGACTAATATCGTACTGTCAAGAGCCTGACAGGCAATAACATACAATGCGCGGATGAACACCCATGCCACGCCTGACCAACCTGCCCTTGGTACGACTCTCAGCGATGACGACGTGCGCACTTGCGTGCGCGTCCTGCGCCTGATCGAGGCCGATCGATCGCACCTCACCCGCCTGACCCAGGAACAACGGCGCGAACTGTTGATGCTGGCCGGCTTGGTCGCCAAGCCCGATCGGCACGATGTCTCCAGAATGCTGAAGGGATTTCGGCGTGCCAAGCGTCAGACTTCGCAGGAACATGACCGCAACATCATTGAGGGCGCGGGTCTGCGTATGCAGCGGCGCTCAAAGGTTTACGCGCCGCTTTGGCTCGAGCGGCCGAAGCCCGAGGCAGAGAGCGCGCAGCCCGAATTCCAGCAGGAGCGCAATTGCTATGTCTGCAAAAAAAGCTTCGCTAAAATGCATCGCTATTACGATTCGATGTGCGAACCCTGCGGCGAATTCAATTACGCCAAACGCGAACAGTCGGCGGATCTCAACGGACACTACGCGCTCATCACCGGTGCGCGCGTCAAGATCGGCTTTCAGGCGTCATTGAAGCTGCTGCGCGCCGGTGCGCAGGTGATTGTCACCACCCGCTTTCCAGTCGATGCCATTGAGCGGTACTCGAAGGAGCCGGACTTTGGCGCATTTCGCGCGCGCCTGGAAATACATGGACTCGATTTGCGGCATACGCCGAGCGTCGAGTTGTTCACACAGTTCTTGTTGGAACGGCTGCCGCGGCTGGATTACCTTCTGAACAATGCCTGCCAGACGGTGCGGCGTCCGGCGGGATTCTTCGAGCACCTGCTGGCGCGCGAAGGCGCGCCGCTTGATGCACTTCCCGATGCGTGGCGTGAGCCGCTGGCGAGCCACGGTGAGTTACGCCGACGCATCGAGGGATCGCAGGCATCGCTGGAAATGAAGTCCGGCGCCCTGGTCGCAGCCACGCGAAGCCTGCACGGCGAGGGGCTGCTGCACAGCGCGGCTCTGTCGCAGCGCCGCTACCTGGATGAGGATTATCAGGGCGGGGAAGCGCTGTTTCCGGCGGATCGCTACGACGAGGATTTGCAGCAGGTCGACCTGCGCGAGGTGAACAGCTGGCGCTTGCGCATGCACGAGGTCAAAACGCCGGAATTGCTCGAGGTGCAACTGGTGAACGCCATCGCGCCCTATGTGCTGAACGCGCGCTTGAAGCCGCTCATGCTGCGCACTTCCGAGCGCCATAAACACGTAGTGAACGTTAGTGCCGTGGAGGGCCAGTTCTATCGAAGCACCAAGACCGACAAGCATCCGCATACCAATATGGCGAAGGCGGCGCTCAACATGATGACTCGCACCAGCGCGCCGGATTTCGTCAAAGACGGCATTCACATGAATGCGGTCGACACCGGCTGGGTGACGGATGAAGACCCCGCGGCGCACGCCGCGCGCAAGGCGCAACTGGGATTCGCGCCGCCGCTCGACATCATCGATGGCGCGGCGCGCATCGTCGATCCCATCTTCAGCGGCCGCCTCAGCGGAGAGCATGTATGGGGACAGTTTTTAAAGGACTACAAGCCGGCGCCTTGGTGAGGCGTGGTCGGCGCAGGCAAGGCGGAATGGGGTAAGCTATTGAGGTCGCGTCGAGTGAAGCGCATGGCTCGATTTGCCCATTCAGCAGTTACCGTCACGGCATCCCTCATGCTGTTCGGCTGTGCTGCGCCGCGCCCTGCCGCGGAAGCGGAGCCGCGGCCCGCCACGCAGGTTCCCGCGACGATCGCTCCCGAGCCGCCGCCCTCCGCACCGCCGGCGGGCGCACCTGTGCCGGCGCCGGTTGCGCCCGCCGCGACACGCGCCACGCCTCCACCGAGCAGCTCATCATCGAGCGCTTCGCCCGGCACCCCTTCCAGCCGCCCGCTCCCGACACCCGGCGCAACCACCGGCGCGGCCCAGCCCAAGCCGGCGGCGCCCGCCCCCGTACAGGCGACGAAGCCGGCGGCAGCCGAAGCCCCCAAGACGCCGACGCTCGATTTGGGTTCGCTCGAGCAGCGTTTGAAGGACACGAAAGCCATTGGTGTATTCACGAAGCTTTCGCTGAAGAACCAGGTGGATGACCTGCTCGGCGAGCTGCGCGCATTCCACAAAGGCGCGGCGAAGACGCCGGCGGCGGCACTGCGCCAGAAATATGATACGTTGATCATGAAGGTGCTGACGCTGCTTCAGAATGGCGATCCACAACTCGCAGCGGCCATCGCCTCATCGCGGGAAGCGTTGTGGGGAATTCTGATGGACCCGCAGAAATTTTCACAAATCTAGGACGACGAAGGAGTCACTGTGAGCACGCGAATATTCAATTGCCTATTGGCGATGCTGATCTTGAGTGCAACGCGCGCGGCGTTGGCCGAGGGTCCGTCGTCCGGTCAAGATCTACAGGCGACCATCGTGCTCAACGGGCAGCCTTGCGACCAGGTTGTGGGCGTGAAGCGCAATGCGGACAGTGACTATGTCGCGACCTGCAAGGACGGCAACCGTTATCGCGTTTTCGTCAATCCCCAGGGACGCGTGGTCGTGCAGAAGTTATAGCGTTCAAGGTCGGACCGTTCTGTACTAGATCAGACTCGATCTGCGGTGCTGCTCAAGCCGACCGCGCTGCCACGAACGGCGGCACGTTGGAGGCACGGCGCGCCGGTACGAGCACGGCGGCCTGACCGAGTACGAGCATGGCAACGACGCCGATGGCCACATAGAACGGCGGAAGAGGCATCATCTCGTAATGCCTCATCAGCCATTCGCTGAGGCCCAAGGCAAACAGCGTGCCGACTACCGCGCCGCCGGCGGCGATCAGCAAGTTCTCGATCTGGAAGTAAAACAGTATGTCGATCTTTCTTGCGCCAATGGCCCGTCTTACTCCAATTTGCCGGGTCCGTTGACCTACCCACAAACTGGTCAGACCGACGATGCCCGCGGCGGTCACGCTTAGCAGAATGAGGCAAATGACGCTCATCAGCACTGCAATGCCGCGCTCATGGCCAAAATGTCGCTCGCGCAACTCGGAAAACGAATGGATACCGGCGCCGTCGGGCATGTGGCGCATCGGGTTCACTGCAAATAGCGCCTTGTGGATCTCGCGGATGGCCTCCGCCGTGCGGCTGGGGCGCACGCGCGCCACATAGCCCACCCAGAAGCCATCAACTCGCAGCGGCTCAATCATCGAGTTGAACACCCAACTGCTGTTTTTGTCCTCCGACATCGGTATCTGCAACCGCTCGACAATGCCCACAATCGTGGCCGGCTTGCCGTCCTGATACACCTTCTGGCCGAGCGCGTTGCCACCTGGAAAGAGTTGCTCGGCGACGGGTTTGCTCACGATCACGACGGGTGAGTCGGGCTGGCTGGCATGTCCGTGCTGGATCTCGGTGGCGACAAAGTCGCGGCCAGCAATCAGATGCAGGCCGAAGGTCGCCCGCAAGTTCTCATCGCCGTAGTAATAGGCCGCCCGTACCACTTTGCCTTTGCGGTCCGCATCAAGGGAAATATCGCCGGCGTCAAAGCCCCCGAGTTGAGGGATACCACTCGATGCAGCGACATCTTGCACATCCGGGAGCTTGCGCAGCGTTTCCAGGTCCGTCCGTTGCAGAGCATCGAGCCTCTCGATCGTGGCGGCATCGTCGCCACCAGATTGGGCTGTGAACTTCTGCTGAATCCGAATCAGCCCATCTTCGTCGACGCCGGTCGGGCGACTCATTCGCTCGATGGTATGGCCGATAACGGAGAAAGCATTGGCGACAATCGCCAATGTCAGCGCGATCTGCAACACAGTGAGTATCACAGGGGCTTTGTGCCGCCGTAATGCTACGAGGACGGGATAGACGTTCACGGCGCGATCCTCACGGGGTTTTGAGCTGCAATGCAGGCGGTACACGCGACGCCCGATATGTAGGGTAGATCGCTGCAAGCAGGGTCGCAGTCACAGCAAGCAGGAGCGTGAGCATCAGCAACGTAGGGTCGATTCGCGCCAGCGCGGCGAGATGAGCCGGCATCACCACGCCGACCTCAAGCACGCCGATGGCCGTGAACAGCAGCCCGAGAAGGCCGCCTCCGGCGCCGATCACTGCCGCCTCGGTGAGGAATTGGGCATAGAGGGCCGACCGCGATGCGCCGAGTGCGCGCCGCACGGCAATCTCCCCGCTGCGCCCCAGGAACTTGGCCAGCAGCAGCGCCACCGTGTTCACCAGGCATACGATGAGCAGCCCTAGCGCCACCAAGAGTGACAGCCGGGTATTGCTGGGCACCACATGCTGGTAGTCGAGAAATGCCGGCACATCGTGCAGGCGGTTGTTTGGTTTCCACTGGAAGCGCCCTAGCTGTTGCTGCTCGCTTGCATAAGCATCGAGGTACTGCCGGTACGCCTGCACGGCCTCTGGCTTATCGATTTCAACCATAAAAGGGAACCATACGCATTCCGAACGCAGAAGCGCCGGGAAATCACTGCCTGAATAGGGACCATCCTTGCAATCAGCGTGGGTTTGGTTGATGACGTTGTTTGTAACCTCGAATGTAACCGGTAAAAAAAAGTCCGGCTCGGCACGTTGATACCCGACGAGTGCGAAGAATTCCGGTTGCGGATTCCAGTGCTTGATAACACCTACGACCCGGTAGTCGTGGTTGTCAATCGCAATGGACTTGCCCACGCTGTTGCCGCCGCCGAACATCTGCTCGTTGAAGTGATCGCTGATCACCACCACCGGGGTCGCGTCATCGTCCCTGCTCCAGCCGCTGCCGTAGTGAAATGGCAGATCCAGCATGGGGAAAAAGTCGCTGTGGACCGCATAGCCACGGGTTTCGATCTGGCTGTTGTCTTGGTTGGTGCGCGGCGGCATGATCGAACGAAACATCGGAATGATCGCCGATTGACGTGAGGCCCGATGTTGACGCATCAGATTCATGGCATCGATATAGGTGAGCGTCGTAGGCGGCTCGCCATTTTCGCGGTGCTCCGGTCCCCATGCATCGATTTGCGGCACGAACAGTTGTGATGACTTCCACGGAATCGGATCGGCGGATAAGCCGCGGAATATCGAATACGTCGTCATGGATGCCGCCACGCCAAAGGCGATCGCCAGGATCATCAATCCAGTAAGGCCCGGGCTTCGCCGCAAGCTGCGCACTGCCAGTTCGAGATAGTAGGTAAACACTCCCTTTTTCCCTTGAGTCATCGACACCATTCTGATCGGGTCTGACTTCGAGCAACCGGCCCACGCGATTGCCCAATACAGCGAAAGATACTAGGCGCGATGCTGTCTGTGGTGCATCGATCTCTCGTTTTGGCGTTAAACACCGCAATGGGCCGGGTGCTGGTCCGGTTCTGCCGTCTGCCGCCTAGACACTCGCGCAGGTAAGGGTAAAATTGCAACCAACGGCGGCCCTGTGTGTTAGTTCCTTTCAGCAGTGCCTGAACTTTTGGGGTCCCGATGCATAATTGGTTTGGCGCGACTCTCCTATGCGTGGTTTTGAGCGTTCCAGCATATGTTCACGCCGCTGCGCTTCCCCCCGTTCCCGAAAACCCTCGACCGGCACAAACAGCTTGGAGATTCAATCTCGAGACACGCTGTCCGGACCTTCGGATCACTGATGTGGGAACCAAGGCGGTGGTTGTTTTCTGGCTCTCGAGCCATGGTACTCCGTCGCACATCTCCGTCAGGTCGTCTTCAGGTTCGAATGCTCTGGATTCCGCGACGCTCAGCTGCGTCACCCAGCTTCGATTCGCGCCCGCAACTACGCTCGGCAGCGGCGATCCGATCGACTCGTGGCAGCAGATTGCCTTGACTTGGGCAACTCGCGCGTCTGAACCGATTGCGGCAGCGCCGGCGAATGTCGCGGCGAATATCTCGGCGAATGCGAAACAGGATGACTCGCGTCGCCATGCTGACAACGTGACAGTGCATGTCTGCGTCGATGAAGCGGGAAAACTCCTACAGGACCCGACGATTGTCCACTCTTCGGGAAGCGCATCTCTCGATCAGGCCGCAGTGAGAATTGCAGCATCCGGTTCTGCTTACTATCGGCCAGACACTTCACCGAATGGGCCGCCCGCTTCCGGCTGCGCGCAGCTGACGATCAAGTTCGACACGAAGTAACCCGAGATTCTGTAGTGCGGCGAGCCAAAGGCCGCGCAGTTTCAGTGCGATTGCGTTTCCGGCGCGGCGTTCGAGTAGCGCTTGCCGGAGGCTGCATCGGCCACCGTCGTGCGCGATGCATTTCCAGAGGGGCGTTTGGCGGACAACTTCGCCTCGACCGCGCTGATTTTTGATGCAATGCCGGGCGTATTCGGCGCGAGGGTCGCAACGCGTTGGTAGGTTCGGAGTGCATCCGCGGGGCGATTTGCGCGCATCAGCGCATCACCCAAGGCGGAGAGCAGCGACGGATCACTGGGACTGCGGCGAATCGCGTCATAGCAGGCATCCACCGAGCCGGCTCTGCAACGATCAAAATCGGTACTGGCAGCCAGGGACGGCGCCGTCAGGGCACATATCAGGCACGCCACGCGGGCGGCGGACCCAACCATCCGTGCCAGGCGACTCATGGTGCGATATCTCTGGCCAAGCGGATGCCTACGCTGCTGGTTCGATAATCCGCCGCGAAATGATTGCGGTAATTGGCCCTGACAAAGTTTGGCGTACTGAACCACGAACCGCCGCGAAGTTCGCGTTCGGCGCAATTGCCTTCGGCGCGCGCCGTGCCATCGATGGGCGCCCCCTTATAATCCGCGTTCCAGCAATCCTCGGTCCACTGAAACACATTGCCCAGCATGTCGTTGAGGCCGAATGAGTTCGCCTTGAACGATCCCACCGGGGATGTTTGGACGAAACCGTCATTGCAAGCGAACACGGCCCAACCAGGGTAACGATGACCCGCGCTTTGATCCGCCACATTCGCATTGGCGCAGGCGCCCGAGGCCTCGGTCCACGGCTGCGCAGCCGCGCCGCCGGCGCGTGCCGCATATTCCCATTCCGAGGCGCTCGGCAAGCGGTAATGCTGACCTGTCTTTGCCGACAGCCAAGCAGCATAGGCCTTGGCGTCATTCCAGGAGGTGCAGGTGACCGGATGCGATCCGGTCTGCGCGAAGCCGGGATTTTCCCAATTGTTTTCCGGGCGGTGGCGCCAGTCGCTATCGTACGTGTCGCAACCCTGCATGTCCCTGCCGGTGGCCGCAACGAATTCGCGGAATTCATCCACGGTGACGGCATTGGTCGACAGCGCAATCGGATGGGCGATCATCACCCAATGCAGCGGCTTTTCAAACGCAGAGCTATTTTCAGTCGGCGCCGATCCTTGCTGAAATCGGCCCGTCGGCAGAACCGTGAACACAGGACAGGTCGGACAGTCGCGCAGTGTGGTGCCCGGCTGGATGACGACCGCCGTTGACGGCGCTGGAATGCTCGGCACCGGCACCGGCGGCGCACGATGGACAACGAACCAAAGCGCCGTGGCGAGCAACACGATCAGCGCGCCGATCTGAACCGCCCTCGGCGGGGCGCGGAAATTCCAACGCCAGCCGCGAACATTCAAGCGGAGCCTGGACAGCAAGGCTGAGGCCTGGGCTACGTGCGCTCGCGGCGACACCTCGATTTGCGGCAGCACCTGCTCTTGGGGCAGGACCCCTGCTCGGGGCAGCGTTTCGGCCGCTGCGGATTCTCGCTGCCGCGCCGCGGCTTCTTGCCACTGCGCCGCGCGCTTCGCCTCGCTTCGCACGGATGCACCCAATTTTTCAATCAGTGCATTGCCATCGCGCAGCTTTGACTGCAGGTTCGCCACTTGGGCGTGCAGCACTTCGAGATCTGTATTCGCGCCGGCAACGCGCCTTTGCGCGGCGTTCAATTTCTCCTCGGCCTTTTGCACGCGCCCTTCCGCATCGGCCAAAGCCCTGGTGTGCGCCTGGCGGAGCGCATCGAGCTGCGTGTCACGTTCTGCCAGCGATTTGCGCATCTCGGCCAGCATTTTGTTCTGCGATGCCAGCGCTTCGCGCGCGGCGCCGATTTGCGAATTGCTATTGGTCAGTGAACGTTCGATCTCCTGACGCTTGTGCCGCTCGGTCTCAAGCGCGCTGAGCGTCTCGGCCTGTTCGCGTTGCAGTGCGCCGCGCTGCGCATCGCGTTCCGCCAGCGCTTGGCGCGTTTCGGCCAGCATTTTGTTCAGCGATGCCAGGGACTCGCGTGCGGCGCCGATCTGCGCATTGCTCGAGGTGAGTGCATCGAGCTCAGCACGCAGCGCGGCTAGTTCCGCATCGCGCTCGTCGAGCGTCTGGCGCATTTGCGCAGTGACCTTGTCGCGGCTCGCCATGGAATTGCGCGCCGAGCGCAATTCGAGCTGGGAGCGCTCCGACTCCCGCAGCGTGTTGTCCAGGCGAGATCGCAGCGCCTCCTCAGCGGCGATTTTCTCCGACAAAGCTTCTTCAGCCTCCCGAGCCCGGCTCTGCTCCGCTTCCAACGCATTGCGCGCGTTGAGCAATTCGGCCGAGAGCGCAACAGGATCCAATTGCTCCTCTTGCTCGATTGCCATCGCATCCTGTTCCGCCGCGGCCTGTTCGATCGCCTCATCGAGAAGACCGACAACTTCTCGGTACGCGTACTCCGGCAGCGGTTGGATCAATTCACTGCGGCGCAGAACTTCGCGCAGCTCGCCGGGCGGAGCTCCTGTGGCGAGCAAGCGCTTCAATTGAAATTCGACTTCCGTATACGGGAGGCCGCCGATCTCAAAACCTTTCAAGACTTTCCTGAAGGTGGCGGCGGCGAACGATTGGCGCGGATCGTTGATTTCAGCGCGTTTACCGACAATATTCATATGATTTTTTTACTCGGCCGCAGCGACGAAGGCAAGGCCTGTATCGCCGCATCGATTGCAGCGACCATTTGTATTTTTTTCAAACCGGCTCGAATCGATTAAGGGCGACGTTTTTGCGGACGGCATCGGCGGGAAATACCTGGCCGTTGGCGGTTATGTAAACTCCCGGCGGCAGGACTTGGACGGCGCCGACGGCCAGGCCCAAATTAAATGCCGCGTCGCTGTCGGCAAAGCGAGCGGGCTGAAGGGCACCGGTCAATATGATGGTTTTGCCGGGAAGTCCTTGGAGCTCGCGCGCCGTCTCGACCATCGTATCGGTGCCGTGAGTCACGATGATGCGGATCGCGTCTGAGGCGGCGACGGCGTCGCGGACCGCGATGCGATCGGCCGAGGTCATCTCTAAGCTGTCTTTGCGCAACAGCTCCACGATGGGGATCTGCGCGGTAACGCGGGCCTGGTCCAGGATTTGGCGAACCATGGGTGCGCCGACCTCATAACCGCCTTTGGCGTCGAAGTACACCTTGTCGATCGTGCCGCCCGTGGTGAAGATCGTAATTTGCATCGGGCGGCATTATAGGGCGGTATCAGATGCCGCGGGGGAGGCCAATTTCAAACCGCCCGAGGAACTGCGTCAGCGCCTTGTAGCGGCTCTATATCGTGGAACTTGCCGTAATCAACGTGGATGGTGCCGTCCGGCGCCACTTCGAGGATGTCGTGGAAGCGCGAGTTCCAGCGGATATCGGCGCTGGAATATTCACTCCGCGCCATCAAGGTCTGACCCGTATTCTCGTCGGTACCACTCACGCTCAGGATAAACACCGCCTGCGAGTTCAAAAGCGATTCCTCCGTCTCGACACGCAAGGGACTTGCCTCGTCGATGACGTGCATGAGCGTCCAACCGAGAGCGAACATGGGGTGCTCGGAGCGCAGCAGCGGCAATTCGATGATGCGACGAAAGCGATAACCTTCTTCGGTTACCTCATCGCGCAGCATGCGCAAGCGTGCGGAGGCATCTTGAACCACATTCTGGCGCTCATTCGCGGCACGAAACATCAATGTTTGCTTGCCGGTAATCGGGCGCACGACGCCATTTCTGGTAAATAAGAAGCGCGCGTGAGGGCGGGAAAAGCGCGCGAACATGAGGCCGGTAATCAGCGCCAATGACATCAGACCGACAAAAATCTCGATCATCGCGATCGAATGGCCATAGAAGGTTTGGGGGTGCATCTCCCCGTAGCCAACGGTCGCGAGAGTTTCCACGCTGAAGAAGAAATCGCCCGCGAAACCGGGGGGATTCAAGTTGGCGATGCATCCTGGGGCCAGGTAGTAGAGAAAGCCGAATAAGAGGTCAAAGACGAGGAAAAAGGCGGCCAGCGTGGCGAACAGACGCGGCCAACTTACGGTCATGAAATGATGGAACAGGTCGTGGAAAATCGGCGTGACGATTCCTTCGGTGATGACCCGGCGCGCACCCATTTTGACGATCCGGCGTCCCACGGGTTTGGGCGCGGCCGGAGCGCGACGAGAATGGGATGGACTCTTCGATCGATGCTTGGATGCGCGCATGCGAGACATCTTAGGCGACAGTTGACGCGCGCGACCAGTGTTTACGTCCTTGCGCAATCAATAAAATAGCCGCCTTCGGTAACCCCTTCCCGCGGTACGATCCGATACAGACTAAGAGGAGCCCGCAGGATGAACTCCAGAGACTTCGGCGGCCGGTTGAGAACGATTCGAAAAATCCGCCGCATGGGGATTGTTGGATTCGGTCTTTGCTGCCTCGTCGGAATGGCAGGGTGCAATCGCAATAGCCACTCGGTCGGGGCGGTGGTGGCACAGGTCGCCTCCTCCCACCTGGAGCGAGCCGATTCGGCGCGTGGCACCTTGAGCCGCGAACACTCCGTGACCATCGAGGTACCTGCATCGGATCTTCATTCCGGCTTTCAACGCCTGAGCGATCGCTGCACGGCGGACTCAGCGAATCATTGCACCATTCTTCAATCCGACGTGACGAGCGGGCAATTTTCCTCCGGCCTCATCAAGCTACGGATTGATCCCAAGGCGGTGGAGGATCTGATTAGCTTCGCCGCCGGTCTCGGCAGACTCGAGCACCGCTCGACCCAAGTGGAAGATCTGGCGGATGCGATTCAAGACACGCAAGCGCGAATTGAGATGTTGACGACTTATCGAAAGCAGCTGCTCGAATTGCAAGGCAGAGCGGGAACAAACATCGACGCGGCCATCAAAGTCGCATCAGAGCTATCGAGCGTTCAGAGCAATCTGGAGCAGGCGAACGGGCAAGCGGCATATCAGGCGAAGCGCACGACCACCGACATCGTCACCATCCATTTCTCGGTCACCGAGCAGAAGGCATTTTGGCGGCCCATCCGCGCAGCGGTGCGAGACTTTCTGGGGAACCTGTCGGAAGGCGTCTCTCAGGCGATCACCGCGGTGGCGTACATTTTGCCGTGGCTGTTGGTCGTGATCCCAGGGTTGTATCTGCTGCGATTCTTGTGGAGACGCAGAAGCCGCTAGCCGATCAATGGGTAACCGCCGGTGCCCCGAGCAGATGGCCGAGTTTTTCCCGTTGATCTTGGGCTCGGGAAAGCCAGAGCGTGACCTGCTCCTCGCTCATGCAGCGTTCGGACACGAAATGCGTGCCGATTGGCGCCTCGGTCTTACAGAAGTGCGTGGCACCGTTGGCGATCTTGATGGTGAAGCCCGCGTTTCGAGCCGATCGGAGAATATCGGCGGACGGGCCGCCGTTCACGGTGATCGTGGTCAGTGAAGCTGACTTGTTCCCCGCAGACGGCGAGCTGCTCGCCGCCGGCGGCGAACTGACCGTTGGTGATTGATCGCTCGATGATGCGGTTTCCGTCTTCGGTGTCTCAACTTGCGGCTGAAGCTGCGACTGAGGCTGAAGCTGCGACTGAGGCTGAGGCTGCGACTGAGGCTGCGACTGCGACTGCGACTGCTGAGCGGATTGCGCCCGAGCGGCGTCGGCTGTGCTCGGCTCTTGCGCGCGAAGGACACTGACGAGCGCGAATGACGCTAGGATGAAAAACAGTGAGCCCGACGAGCGATGCGACATATTTATGGCCTCTCGATCCCAGCGATGCCAGCATTTACCGCAGCAGTGGATAGTATCACGCCGAATATACCGGGGGCGAGATGGGATTCAGCGCTGTTAGAATCCACCGATGAATCACCCGACACTGATGACGATCGCTGAGCTCTCCAATTACAAGGAGACCGGACGTCTCGAGGAGGTCGAGCGGCTAAGCGGTGAATTGGCGCGTGTGTGGCCCGAGGCGGTGCGCTCGTTCGAGTACGGCCGTTCCGCGGAAGGACGCGTCATGCGTGGCCTGCTGATCTCCCGATGCGGCGCGCTCACGCCGGCGGATTTGCGCGCCGGAGCGATTCCCCTGCTCATGATCCAGGGCGGCATCCACCCGGGTGAAAGCGACGGCAAGGACGCCGGATTCGCCGCCGTGCGCGAGCTGCTCGCGGATTCCTCGACCGATGCGTTGCTGAAGCGGGTTGCGGTGCTTTTCGTTCCCGCCTTCAATACGGACGGCCACGAGCGCGTCGGGCGCTGGAATCGCCCCAATCAGAATGGGCCGCTCGAGACCGGCTGGCGCACGACGGCGCAAAACATCAACCTCAATCGCGACTACATGAAAGCGGACACCCCGGAGATGCGGGCCATGTTGCGCCTCATCAACGCGTGGGATCCGCTGGTGTGCGCCGACTTGCATGTCACCGACGGTGCGGACTTCGAGCCCGATATTTCGCTTCAAGTCGAACCGCTCAATCAAGGGGATGCAAAATTGCGCGTGAGCGGCCGACGGATGCGCGACGCACTCATTGCACACCTTACTGAACGCGGGTTTCAAGCCCTCGACTTTTATCCCGATCTGGCCAGCACCGATGACCCCGCTTCGGGGTTCGCGCTGACTGTGTATTCGCCGCGTTTCTCGACGGGCTATTTCCCGCAGCGCAATCGCTTTACCGTGTTGGTTGAAACGCATTCCTGGAAGGACTACGCACACCGCGTCCGGGTGATGCACGACACCGTCATCGGCTTGGCCGAGTTGGTTGCCGCACATGGGCGAAATTGGCTCGAGCTTGCGCACCAGGCAGACCAGGAGGCGATGAAGCTGGGCGGCGCGGAGATGCCGCTCGATTTCACCTCGAGCTGGCGCGAACCGGCAGCCGCGGGCGGCGCCACACCGGACCGGGATGCCTCGACGCAGGCACGCGTGATCGACTTTAGGGGATACGCATACACACGGGCACCGTCGCGAATATCCGGGGGTCTCGTCACGACCTACGATCCGAAAACGCGGCAAATCTGGCGCGTGCCGCTGCGCGATCAAGTGGGCGTTTCCGTATCCGCGACCGCGCCGCTCGGCGGGTATGTTGTTCCGGCGGCTTTTGCCGCTGACATTGCGCCTCGGTTGGATGCGCATGGGATCGTGTTCTCGCGCCTGCGCGGCGCTCAGGATCAGTTCCGGGCCAAGGGATTTCGCGCCACCGAGGTTCGCTTCTCCGCGGCACCCTTCGAAGGACGGATGCGCGCACACCTGACCGGCGTCTGGCACGAGGAGATGTATCGCCCTCAGGACGGCGCGCTGTTCGCGCCGATTGCACAACCCCTGGCGCGGCTGGCGGTGGCGCTTTTCGAGCCGCGTGCGCCGGACTCCTTCGCGGCGTGGGGCTTGTTCAATGCGTGCTTCGAGCAAAAGGAGCACATGGAACCCTATGTCGCCGAGCAGATTGCACGCGACATGATCGCGGAAGATCCGCGGCTCGCGTACGAATTCTGGAAACGGTGCGAGCACGATGCAAACTTCGCCGCAAGTCCGGTGGCGCGCTTGGAGTTCTTCCTGCGCCGCCATGCATCCTGGGACACACGTTACAACTTGTATCCGGTGCTGCGGGCGGAGGAAGTGTTGCCACAATAGAAAAGGCTCGCTACAACCTCAGCAAGCCCCGCTTCGCAACATAGGCCAGCCCGATCCCTACAACGAACGCCAAACCCACATTCCACATCGCGAAGGCCGCGGTCGCGAGTGTGATGAAGCGCTCGCCTTTATTCTTGCTCAGATCACAGGAGCCGAGGCTAAGTTGGGCGCCGGTCAGAAAGAGAATGACGCCCAGCACCGCCTTCGGAAATACATTCAAGATCGCCTGTATGGAGCCGCCGAAAAAGAACGCCAGAGTCAGGAGAATCGCGCCCAAGATGATCGGTGCGCCGCCGGTGCGCGCGCCAAAGGCGACGTGTCCCGCCATGCCTCCGGCGCCGTGACACATGGGAACGCCGCCGACGGCGGCGCCACCAAGATTCATCAATCCCGTTGATAGGGCGACCTGGCCGTCGGTCACCGGCCGATCGGGGAACAGGCGGTTGTTTTCCTCGCGTACCGCAATGATGGCGTTGCCGAGGGTCAAGGGCAGTTGGGGCAGCGCCAAAAACAACGTGCCCACCCACACGTCGTGCCAGCTGATGGCCGTCAGCGCAAAGCTCGGCAGGCGAAACTGCAGGCGTACGCCCGACAGCGCGTGCGCCACGGCCGGGTCTTGAATGACTCCGCACACGGCACCGAACAACAGTAAGAGAAACATGGCCGGCACGGCGCGGTTCGTCAGCAAAAGCAGTGTTCCGATCAGCCCGAGCGCGGCGATGGGCCACTGCGTGCTCATGAGCTTGATGCCCTCGAGCATGAAGCCAAAACCGAGTCCCAATACGATGCCGATGACCACGAACCGCGGCACAAGCTTCGCAAAGTGCGCAGCGGCGCCGGTCAGGCCTAGTATTAGCCAGAGTGCACCGGTCACGAGGCCTGCGCTATAAACCGTCGCTTGGGTAATGACTGCGGTTTGCGCAGCCTGGGTTACCGCGGCGGCGCCGAGCGCCTTCATCGGCTGAACCGGAAAGGGCGTCTTGTAGTACAGACCGCAGATCAGTAGCGCGGTGCCGAAGGCGAATAGTATTCCGAAGGGGTCCATCTTCAAGACGGCGATGTAAGCGACGATGAACGGAACGAGCGTCCCGAGATCGCCGAAGGCTCCCGCCCATTCCATCCGATCGAAACGGTTGCGGGGAACCATGGCTTTAGTTTGCGGCGCCGAAGAATTCACTGTCTCACGATCGTGATCTGCCAGTGCGCAGAGTAGACCGCAGCCGGCGGAAATACTTCGCAATAATGCCGGGCTATATTCCGCGAGATACAACGTGAGGGAGGGAAAAACCGCCGCGCGTTGTATCGGCTGAAATACAAGGCACCAGCGTATATTTTACGAGATCTTCTCCGCGCGCTGCACGATTTTTTTTGCGAGTTGTTTTCTGCCGCCGTGCGCGGCGCGAGACGCCTTCGCGACAACATGCGGCACGATGTCCGTCAGCCGTTGCGCGCCGAGCCGGCCGACCTCGCGCTCCAGCACTCGATATTGCCGGATCAGGCTTGCGCCGAAGCTCGTCACGCGCGCGCCGCCGCCGCCGGCGCCGCCGGTCGCCGATACGGTCACAGCCTCGCTAAAGCCTTGTTTTAGGCTGTTTATTAGCATCCAGGCGCGCCGATAGCTCATGCCGAGAGAGCGTGCGGCGTCGGAAATGGAACCTGTGGATTTGATTGCCTCGAGCAATGCGATTTTGCCGGGACCGACGTGGACGTTTTCGGCGAAATCAATGCGGATACGAATAACGGGTGCCATCGCGCAGTCCTCCCTTCGCCCTTGCGCGACGTGCGCCGGCGCCGCGCCATCATACGAGATTTTTTCTTCGGACTTGAATACCACCAACGAGAGGAGGATTCTTGGCGAATCGATACCTGGCGGAGTGATCATGTCGACTACTTTTCTCTTGAACGGCAAAAGCACCGTGCTCGATGCGGATCCGAACATGCCGTTGTTGTGGGCGATCCGCGAGGTTGCCGGACTGCACGGCACCAAGTTCGGGTGCGGAATGGCGATGTGCGGTGCCTGCACGGTCCACCTCGATGGTCAGCCGATCCGTTCCTGCGTCATGCCCCTCGCGTCGGTGGCCGGCCGTCAAGTCACGACGATTGAAGGATTGCAGAGCAAGCAAGCCAAGGCCGTACAGGCCGCCTGGATCGATCTTCAGGTACCACAGTGCGGATATTGCCAGTCGGGGCAGATCATGGCCGCAACGGCCCTGCTCGAGAAAAATTCCGCGCCGTCCGATGCGGATATCGACGGTGCCATGAGCGGCAACATATGCCGATGCGCCACCTACCCGCGCATCCGCGCGGCCATACACGCGGCGGCGCAATCGGCCAAGGCGTAACGTCCATGAGCAACGACTTAGCTTCAGCGCGCAAGATCGAACGGCGCACATTCCTCAAAGGCGCCGGTGCGGCAACCGTCACGGCACTCACCATTGGCTTCGAATGGGCCGGCTCGACGCGGCGCGCGCAGGCGTTAGCGGCATCGCAGGCGTCAGCCACAGCGGGCAACCCCGCGCCCTTCGCACCCAACGCCTTCGTCAGAATTGGCGCCGACGACAGCATCACCATCATTGCCAAACATATCGAAATGGGCCAAGGGTCCTACACGGGGCTCGCCACCGTGCTTGCGGATGAACTGGATGCCGATTGGGCCCGGGTGCGGGTCGAGAGTGCACCCGCGGATGCGACGCGCTACGCCAATCTGGCATTCGGCAAGATCCAGGGAACCGGCGGCAGTTCAGCCATCGCCAATTCCTGGCCGCAGCTGCGCGATGCGGGCGCCAAAGCCCGGGCGATGCTGTTGAGCGCCGCAGCCAACGAGTGGCACGTGCCCGCGGGAGAGCTGACGGTTGATAAAAGCGTGATCTCCCACACCCCCAGCAAGCGTCAGGCGACCTTCGGCTCGCTGGTGAAAAAGGCCGCGCTCTTGCCGGTGCCGGATACCGTGCAGCTCAAGGACCCCAAGGACTTCAAACTCATCGGCGGCCGGCCGCCGCGGGTCGACGTGCCGGCGAAATGCGACGGCACGGCGCAATTCACCATCGATGTCGAGATGCCCGGCATGCTGGTCGCGCTGCTGAAGCGATCGCCCCTGTTCGGCGGCAAGGTCAAGTCCTTCGACAGCGCTGCGACGACGCAGATGCCGGGCGTGGTCAAGGTCGTGCAGGTGCCGGGCGGTGTCGCCGTGGTTGCGAAGAGTTTTTGGGCCGCCAAGCAAGGCCGCGACGCGCTCAAGGTCGAATGGGACGATTCGAGCGCCGAGAAGCGCAGCTCCGCGGCGATGATGGACGAGTACCGGCACCTCGCCGAGCAGCCGGCGTTGCCGGCGCGCAAAGAGGGGGATGCCAAGAAGGCGATTGGCGCGGCTGCGCGCACGATTTCCGCGGGCTACGAATTCCCCTATCTCGCGCACGCGCCGATGGAACCGCTGGCCGCGGTGGTCAAGTTGGACGCCAAGAGCTGCGAGATCTGGACGGGCGATCAATTCCAAACCATCGATCAAATGAACGCCGCGCATACGGCGGGTTTGGATCCCAGCCAAGTGAGCATACATACTTTGTACGCGGGCGGCAGTTTCGGCCGGCGCGCCAACACGATTTCCGACTACGTCGTGGAAGCGGTGTCGATCGCCAAGGCGTACGGCGCCGACGGCACGCCGATCAAGTTGCAGTGGACCCGCGAGGACGATATCCACGGCGGATTGTATCGACCCATGTATTTTCACAAACTGGAAGCCGGGCTGAACGCGCAAAACGAACTCGTTGGATGGCATCACGTCATCGTCGGGCAATCCATCATGGCGGGCACGATTTTCGCCGCGGGCATGAAGGACGGCATCGACTCCACCTCGGTGGAGGGCGCGGCCAACCTTGCCTACGCCATTCCCAACATTGCCGTCGATTTGTCGACCGCCAAGGCCGGTGTGCCCGTGCTGTGGTGGCGTGTGGTCGGCAGCTCGCATACGACCTTCGCCGTCGAGGCCTTCATCGACGAGGTGGCGCACGCCGCCGGTGCCGATCCGTTCACCTTCCGCCGCAAACTGCTCGAACACGAGCCGCGCATGAAGGGGGTGCTGGAACTCGCCGCCGACAAGGCCGGATGGTCCTCAGGTCCGCTGCCGAAGGGCAAGGGCCGCGGCATCGCGGTGTGCGAAGCGTTCAATTCTTTCGTGGCGCAAGTGGCCGAGGTCAGCGTCGATGAGGCAGGCCGCATCAAGGTGGATAGGGTCGTTTGTGCGGTCGACTGCGGCACAGCCGTCAATCCGGACATCATCAAGGCGCAAATGGAAGGCGGCATCGGCTTCGGACTGGGAGCGGCATTGTACGGTGCGATCACATTGAAGGACGGCCGCGTCGAGCAAAGCAACTTCAACAACTATCGCGTGCTGCGCATGAATGAGGCGCCGAAGGTGGAGGTCTACATCGTGCCCTCGACCGAAAAGCCCACCGGCGTGGGCGAACCCGGCGTTGCCCCGGTCGGCCCCGCCGTCGCCAACGCCGTTTTTGCCGCCACGGGAAAACGCGTATACGTATTTCCTTTGGCTAAAAGCGAAATTGCCCGGAGCTAGGCCCATGAACGCAACGCCCCCTACACGCACGCGACGCCCGATTCTGTGGAGCTTGGCCGCCATTGTCGTCGTTCTACTCATTGTGGCCGCCTACATCGTGTTCGGTCCGCAGCCCACCGACTTCGCCGGCGGCAAGCGGGTCGCGCTCGCGGCCTACACCGCGGGGGACCCCACCGGCGTGCCGGCGGAGCTCAAATCCGCGAGCCAGGTTGAACGGGGCGAATATTTAACGCGCGCCGCGGACTGCGTGGTCTGCCACACCACCAAGGACGGTGCGCCCTTTGCCGGCGGCCGCGCCTTCGTGTTGCCGTTCGGCACCATTTATTCCACCAACATCACGCCGGACCACGATACGGGCATCGGCAACTACAGCGATGCGAATTTTCTCGACGCCATGCACAAGGGCATCGGGCGCGGCAACACCAAGCTGTATCCGGCGATGCCCTACGCCAGCTACACCTACATGTCGGACGCCGATGCGCTCGCGATCAAGGCTTACCTGTTTACGCTGAAGCCCTTGCACGCACCCGCGCCGCAAAACACGCTCAGCTTTCCTTTCAATCAACGCGGCCTCATGAGCCTGTGGTCGGCGTTCTTCAATCCCGACCGGCGCTTCGAGCCGCATGCTGATCGCAGTCCCGAATGGAATCGCGGCGCCTACTTGGCTGAAGCGATGGCCCATTGCGGCGAATGCCATACACCGCGCAATTTAGCGTTCGCGCTCAACAATCGGGAGAAATTTGCAGGCGCCGTGCAAGCCGGCTGGCGGGCCTACAACATCACAGCCGATCACGCGAGCGGCGTCGGGTCATGGAGCGACGCGGACCTCGCTCACTATCTATCGGCGGGACATGCCGATGGCCGCGGCACCGCCGCGGGGCCGATGGGCGAAGCCGTCGATGAAAGCTTGAGTTTCCTCAAGGCCAGCGATGTGGCCGCGATCGTCACGTATTTGCGCACCGTACCGGCTGTTCCGACTTCCGACCTGCCCGAGCCGAAACAAAGCACCGCCCCGGCTCTGTTCGCCGATGATTCAGCATCGAGCGAGGCGCATGGCAAAGCCGTTTATGAAGGTGCTTGCGCGGGTTGCCACGGATGGACCGGCGTAAGCCCGGTAATTCCGTTCGCGACGTTGACCGGCACGCGCGGCATCAACGACCCAACCGCCATCAACGTTGCCCAGGTGATCATCGGCGGCGGACAACGGCATGTCAGCGGAGATTCGAACAATATGCCGGCTTTCGGCAGCACTTACAGCGACGCGGAAATCGCCAGCGTTGCGAATTACGTCACCGCCCGTTTCGGCGCCAAGGGATCGGACCTGACGGCGGCTAAAGTGGCGAAGCTGCGCAGCGAGGAGTGAAGCCACGCGCGCGTAGCTAGCGACTCGCGCTCAGGGACTCGCGGATTGCGGCTCTGAGCCGATGCACTCCATGAGCGAGTTCGCGCGGCGACACCGCGCCTCGAACATGAGCAAGGTACGGCTTGCCAGGGCCGAGATCTCAGGATCTTTGATTCTTTGGCCGCGCTTGAAAAGGGTGATCGCGTTCTGAGGGCCGTCGATCATTCGGTCGGTATACGCTACATCAAAATCCCGACCCCTTTTTTCGCGCATACGCTCGACCAATTGTTGGTGCTCCGCGTCGAGCGAATCCGGCATCGGCAAATTTCGGCGTGCCGCGATCCTGGCAATGTCCGCGGTGACTCTCTCGTAAACGTCGATCATGGCGTGCGCAAAATGCCGCAGCGATTCGGTCTGGCCCAGATCCATCGCCAGGCGCCCCAACTGCGCTTCGGTCATGGACTCGAAACCCGCGCTCGCGATAAAAACCTCGGGTTCAATGCTCTCGAGAATTATGTCCTGGCGCCTCATGAAGTGTGCAGTTTCAACGGGTTTCTTCGCGCGCGATATCTCCGGTGAGGCTGCTTGCTTGTGGGAATTGCGAACGAGGGACTGTAAGACAAAGCGAAATTGCCCGGGGCTCCTTCAGTCGAGCGGCTGCACGCGCACATTGACCTCGAGCTTGTGGCGGCCGCCGCCGACGATCATGCCGCGCAAAGGCGAGACATCGCCGAAGTCGCGGCCCCAGGCGAGCGTGACGTGATCATCGCCGATCATGCAGTCATTGGTCGGATCGAAATCGAGCCAGCCCAACGGCGGGCAATACACAGAAACCCAGGCGTGCGAGGCATCTCCGCCGATCGCCGCGGCGCCGCCCTTGCGCACGGTGCGGATATAGCCGCTGACGTAGCGGGCGGCCAAGCCGGACGAGCGCACGCAGCCGATCATAAGGTGCGCAAAATCCTGGCAAACGCCGCGGCGGCTCTTGAGCACTTCGACAATGGAGGTTCGATTGGTCGTGGATCCGGGAAGGTACTTGAACTCTCGATGGATCTTACGCATGAGCGCCTGGCAGGCCGCCGCCGCCGGCCGGCCCGGTATGAAGCAGTCGGCGGCGTAGTTCTCGAACGCCTGCTTGAGCGGCACGTGGCTGGAGCGCATGCGAAAGCGGCATGCCTCCAGATCCGCGGGCGATATGGGGTCCGCGTGGTAACTCAAGCGGCGCCGCAGCGTATCCCAAGGCTCGGCACTGTCGAGCGATTCGGCGCCGCGCGCCAGAATCTCGACGTGCATTTCCGCGGTCACCGCGAGGCGCTCATGCGCGCGGTCGTATTCAAGCCTCGCGATCGGGTTGCCGAAGGCGTCCACGTCCTCACGGCTAAAGGTCGGCTGCGGATCAAGCGTGAGCGAATGCTCGAGACAGCGCTGAAACGCAAACTCTCGCGGTTGCAAGTGCAACAGATGATGCGAGTGCACCACGTCGCCGCCATACTCGTATACCGTTGCGTGGCTTACTGCATAGCGCGTCATGCGGACACCGCGCGCAGCTCGAAATCGATGTGCGAGAAGTGTTGCGACGTAAGCTGCTCGGACAGCTGCGCCGAGGCCAACATCAATTCTTTGAGATGCCGCGCCACGATGTCACGCGCGGCCTGCGCCGTGTCGGAATCGCCGCCGGGACTCGCATACTCGAGCGATACCAGATTCGAAACGGCGCCATACAGCGTTTCTTGCGGCTTGGACCCCAAGGACTCGGCGACTTCGATCAGCAACGTGTTGATGGCGCGCCACTGAAAGGCCAGCGCGCGCGGATTTTTTTCATCGTAGACGAGGATGTCGATCGTCGTTTCCCAGACGGGCGGCGCGCGATAGCGTGTTCGATAGGTAATGGCGCTGTCGCCTATCTCCAGCAGCCACTCGAGTTCCTGACGCAGCGGCGTTCCCGCGCTGATTAGCCGGCGTGAGATCAAATCCGCGAGAAATTGCAGACGTTCCAGCCGACGGCCGATCATCATGAACCGCCAGCCGTCATCTTGCGTCATGTCATCGAGGGCGAACCCCGCAATCGCCGCCAAGGACAGCAGCAGGCTGTCAAGCGTCTCGCGGGCATCGCTGCGAGCGGCTTCCGCACGCCTGAAGTCGCGCTGCAGAACCGTCAGTGCGCGCCAATTTTCCGCGGACAAACTGCCGCGTACCTGGGCCGCGCATTCGCCCAGACGTTCGATATCGCCGCTCAAGGTGAAGCGTTTCTCCGCATCGAAAACCGAGGTGGCGCCGAAGTGCTTGCAGATCTCCATGGCCTGCGAGCGGAACGGCAGATTGCGCCTGAGGCCCATGGTGGCGCGCAGCAAGCGCGTTTTATAGTCGCAACGCTCCGCATAGCGGCCCATCCAAAATAAATTTTCCACCAGCGTCGAAGGCAGGTCGTAGTGCCGATGCGGCGCACGATCGGCCCTGACAATTGGAGCGGTCGCCTGTTCGGAGGTTTCCTCAGAACCGCAAAGTACCCAAATGTCCTTGCTGCCGCCGCCGCGCTGCATTGAAACGATCTCCGCATGGGCGTCGGAAGCGAAGCGCGCCAGGCCGCCAGGCAAAACGCGATAGCCTTTCGATGTGGCAATGGCATAGACGCGGATGCCGAGCGCGCGCGCCGAGAATGCATCGGCATTCTTCGTATACCAGACGGGCGCCTGGGAAAAAGCCAGGTGCTCCTGGGCCACGAATGCGTGGGGACGCGCGCGCATGCGCGCGATGAGCGAGCCGCGCTCTTCTGCATTGAGCTCGCTGCCAAACACGGCGCCGAACTTCTGATTGGGAAACGCCGGCTTGATCACCAAATTCGACAGATTGGCGAGCGCGGATTCGAACGCCGGCGGCTCGCCGCACCACCAACTTGCCACCGAGGGCAGATGCAGCTTTTCGCCGATCATCTGCTCTGCAATCGCCGGCAGGAAGCCGAGCCACGCCGCCGATTCGAGCACCCCGCTCCCCAGTGCGTTGGCAACGGCGACGTTGCCTTTGCGGATCGCGCCGAGCAACCCCGGCACACCCAAGGCCGAATCAACCCGCAACTCCACCGGATCGCAAAAGTCATCGTCAAGCCGGCGCAGGATGCTGTGGACTCTTCTTAGGCCCGATAGCGTTTTCAAGAATACCCGTTCATCGCGCACCGTGAGATCGTGCCCTTCGACCAGGGGGAAGCCCAGTTGGCGCGCCAGATACGCATGCTCGAAGTAGGTTTCGTTGAATGAACCGGGCGTCAGCACCACGGCCAACGGTTCCTGCTCGGCGTTTTCCAATAAGGCGTCGCGAAACGCGGCAAAGAAAGCGCCCAGCGGGCGCACGTCCATCGACTGCGCCAGGTGCGGAAACGCCCTGCGCACAATTTGGCGATTTTCGAGCGCGTAACCGGGTCCGGATGGCGCCTGGGTTCGGTCGGCGATCACCCACCAGCGGCCGTCCGCCGATCGCGCCAAATCCGCCGCGTACAGCGACAACCAGCGATCGTCCGGCAAGGTGATGCCGGCGCAGGGCCATAAAAAATTGGGATGGCCGAACGGAATTTCGGGCGGCAGCGCGCCCTGCGACAGCAGGTCCTGCCTGCCATAGAGATCGACCAACACCGCGTTCAAGAGGCGCGCGCGCTGCGCAATGCCGGCTTCAATCGTCTGCCATTCCTGTGCGGAAATGAGATAAGGCAGCGGATCGAGAATCCATGGGCGATCGCGGCCCTGCCGATCGGCATACACATTGTAGGTGATGCCGTTCTCTACGATCATGCGCCGCGTGAATTCCGTGGCGAGCCGCGCGGCGCGTGCGTCGTCTTCGAAAATGCCTTCGACCAAGGAGTGCCAATGGCCGCGCACGCGACCATTGGCATCCAAAAGCTCATCGTAGCGATGCGGGTCGCTGCGGTAATGCTGCAGTCGCGGATCCTTATCGATGATTGCGCAGGTCCAGCGTGAAGGGAAACTCCTCGCTCGAGGGGGCCGGATCGATGTTCATGCGCCCCGGCGTGTGGCCGATGCGGAAAAATCGCGCGAGCCGCCGGCTTTCGGCCTCGAATGCGTTGACGGGAAAGGTTTCGTGGCTGCGGCCACCCGGATGCACCACATGATATCGAAAACCACCTGCCGATCGCTTCATCCAGGTGTCGACTATATCGAATGTCAGCGGCGAATGAACACCGATTGTCGGGTGCAACGCAGACCATGGCTGCCAGGCGCGGTAGCGCACTCCACCGACGAATTCGCCCGCGCGACCCGTTGGCCGCATCGGCACAGTCCGGCCGTTGCAAGCCACCCCATACCGATCGGGCGCCAGGCCGCTCGCCTTGACCTCGAGGCGCTCCAACGAGGAATCGACATAACGCGTCGTGCCGCCGGGCGCGCCCTCCTCGCCCATCACATGCCAAGGTTCAAGCGCCTGCCGCAATTCGAGCAACGCACCTCGCACCGCGAGGTCGCCGAGCTTGGGGAAGCGAAATTCGAAGTGCGGCGCGAACCAGTCGAGACTCATGCCGAAGCCGGCTTGATTTTGCTCCTCGATGACGTCCGCAAAATCCTCGAGAATGAAATGCGGCAGCAGAAATCGGTCATGCAGTTGGGTTCCCCAACGCGTCAAGTGCGCCGGGGCATAGGGCTCGCGCCAGAAACGCGCCACCAATGAGCGCAGCAGCAGTTGCTGCACGAGGCTCATGCGCGCGTGGGGCGGCATTTCAAAGCCGCGCATCTCGAGAAGCCCCAGCCGGCCGCTGGAGGTGTCGGGGGAATACAGCTTGTCGATGCAAAATTCCGCGCGATGGGTATTGCCGGTGACATCTATCAAGAGATTTCGCAGCAGCCTGTCGATGAGCCAGGGGGGCACCTCGACGCCTGGCTGGGGGAATTGCTGGAATGCGATCTCAAGCTCATAGAGCGAGTCGTTGCGCGCTTCGTCCACTCGCGGCGCCTGGGAGGTGGGACCGATGAAGAGTCCCGAAAACAAGTACGACAGCGACGGATGATTGTGCCAGTAGGAAATGAGGCTGCGCAGCAGATCCGGCCGCCGCAGAAACGGCGAATCCTTCGGGGTGGCCGCCCCCATCACGATATGATTGCCGCCGCCGGTTCCCACATGGCGCCCGTCGATCATGAATTTCTCAGAGCGCAGACCGCAGTCGCGCGCC